>OLPC01000169.1_pt1 | contig 68735 bp, 57 predicted proteins | sample 1672341 | NCBI WGS metagenome assembly OLPC01 (sample SAMEA3136673, study PRJEB25190) | human gut metagenome | reverse complement strand
TATAGACGCAGTCTTGGAATTGCTTAATTCAGGTCCAAGAAAGCGTCCGCACCCCTTCTCTATAGGTCGTGAACGTAGTCATATTCATCGCTTACTATTCATCGCTTACGTCTATACTCCAAAAAATTTATTAGTAGAGCTTAACTCCAATACTGTTACTTTTTCAATATATTTATCATCTATTTTATCTATACGTTCCCTTAAAATAGGAATGATATACTGCCCCTTAATACCTTTACATATTTCAAAAATAGTTTTTAGTTGATTTATATGCGTGTTTTCCATTTTATCATGAATAACAAACTCAGGAACTGAAATTCTTTCATTTATTGCATATTGCATATAAGCTAGGTCATACGCTACGATAACGGCTTTCTTCTTTCCTGTTCCAACATTTCCTCCCAATGATGCAATATTTATAGGAAATTTTCCTTCCGCTTTCCACTTCTCATTATATGCAAGCAAATATTTTTCTCCATATAACTTATCACAATACCCTGCAAATATTTGATTAAAGTTTTTTATTTTTTCTTCAATACCGTCACTTTTCATTTGCTCTTCTATTTTATTAAGTTCCTTACTAAATAACAACCGCGCCTGTTCCTGCTCTTCTAACAAATTAATAGATTGTTGAATTTCCCCCTTTTTTAAGCTCAACTCTTCTATTTTTTTATTCAACATATTAAATTCATCTAACAACCCCTCATCTAAAACTTCGACAGTAATCTTTTCTTTTTCTGTTAGAGCATCATCTAATTGCTCTGAGTATTGTGTTAATATTTTTTGTTTTACTAATAACTGTTCACGAATAAAATCAATCCTATTTTGTATCATAGTATTATGAAAATTCACCAAATCCTCATAACTTTTTTGTAAATTTGGCACATAGCTTTTAGCCTCTTCATAAATAGCCCGTAATGTGGCAAAATTCACATTTTTCTTTTCTTGCGAAAGCTCTCTTATACTGCTTTCAATATTTTCTATTTCAAACTCCAAAAATTGCATATTTTTTGTATTTCATTAATTTTTACTGTAAGCTTTCTCTTATTGTCTAATTCTTCCCTATAAGTATCCATATAGGATAATTTTTGCCTCTTTTCACTTAATACATCTAGATCTGTGTTTACCATTTCTAATGACTGCTTTAAAACACTCAATGAAACAATACTTTTACTTTTCTCCAATATTTGAATTGTCTTTTGACATTCAGATATCTTATCATTAATTTCACTTCTTTTATTTAATAAACTTTCATCATATATCTGAAATAAAAAACAATATATTAAATCATATGTATCATTAGTTGTCATTAGTGGTAAATATTTTATAATACGATCTTCAGCCATATTATCTAAACGAATAAATTTAGGCATAAGTTGTCTGAATGTTGGCTTATCTTCTTTTAGCTTAAAAATAATTTCCTTTAATTTTTTTGTAAATTCATTAGCATTATAAGATTCATTAAAAATATATCTTTTTCCTTTAGGAAATAAATCTCTCCTTATAATATATTCCTTTTGTTTCTCCTCAAATAATATTAACTCTGCTTGTACTTTGTTAACACTTAAAAATGTCTTTATCTCTACATTTTCGCTTTTAGTATCAGAATCATAGTAAAGTTCTTTTGTAGATTTTGCACCTAAGCATAAATCAATAATTTTTATTACAGTAGATTTTCCTACGCTATTACCACTCTCGCGTATATCTTCAGGGGTATTATCAATTATCAAACTAAGTCCATTTTCATTAAAAATGATCTCTCTAATAATATTTTCAGAAGGTTCAGTTCTCCGAACTATCAATTTCTTTATCTTCATAATATATTCTTCCTTCCTTAATTTTTATTAGTGATAATAAAAAAAGCCAATCTAATGCATAATACAAAAAATCTATGTGAAGCTTTTTCTTTAATTTATTTTGCGTTTCATATAATAGTTCTTCGATTGTCAAAACCTTTGTTTGCTCTAATATTTCTAACAAAATCCCCCCCAAATAGTATAAGGATAAATCTGGTTCTCTTTCAACATTAACAATCATAATGGTTTCTCCAATATCTTACACTCCATGAAACAATAACAAGTAAAACATTCTATTCCAAGTTCCATGTCTTCTTGATATGTAACCTCCATTTCTCCAGATTCTCGAACAACTTTTAATATATGTTGTTTAACTTTTTCAATAATATTATCCGCATTTTCTCGTACAATATCCATCTCTCCTTTTTCTAACAATCTATTTTGTAATATTATTTCTCCTTTCGCATGTAAATACCACGTATGAACACATTTCAAGATCTTAGCTTTTCCTCGAATATTTGAATCATCATATGCATTCAAATAATTTTCACATGTTGAATAATAAGCAGCATACTCTTTTATAATGTCTTTATATATCACCACACAATTATATTCAATTTTATCATCAGGTCTAAATCCTAACATATTAATAGCGCCAGTAGGGGCTTCTTCATCAACACAGGCATTACCCAATAATTTAACCAAATTAGAAATAAGTGATGGCATTTTAGTAACTCTTTCTATATTAACAGAAATATTACCACTATTATTTCCCACCATAACTCCTAAATTCTCACCGTTATTATCCACGTTATACTTATCACTTATCATAGATGCATTTCTCCCGAGTTAATGCCACTGATTATGCCTGAATTATTTCCATTATTAGTAGCATTTATTGATCCGCTATTCGTTATATTACGACTTTTTTCTTCTTTTATTTGCTTCAATATTTTTTTTGCTTCATTCTTAGCTTTAATAGTCGCTATCATTGAAATAACTGTTGCTACTGTTCCAATTGCTGTTAAAATTAATGCCCAATCCATAGTATATCTCCTTATTGTTTTATTTATATTATTTTTTATGTTATCATTTTATCATATTTAATCTAAAAAGTATAGCTTTTTTTGAACATTTGTTTGTCTTTCTATTGGTAATTATTAAGGTAGTTGTAAGCAAACGTTATTTTTTTCATTTAGGTTATCCTTTAGGACCGGTACTCTGACCCCAATGTGTTTGACTACAACCATATTGTACCACGTCCTTCCGACGCCGCGGAGCTGTGTGAAATCTCACCTTAACGATAAACCCACATGTAGTCTTCCACTCAGCCCACAGAGTCGGCACTCCGATTTATGGTATTTCGGCACAGGGTAGCTATCCCTGCAACCTTGCTGTCTACGCTTAGCCCATTACATTACTGTAACACACTCAAGACTCGCTTCAAATGCTGTGGTTAGCAGCTTATTTGACGGGATTTCCACCCGCCAGATTGCACGCCCTTAGCTGGACTCACTGTCTGGCACCAATGTGGTCTAAATTCATTGGCGCACCTCCATAAAGCTTACAGTTCAACAAATATTCTTTTGAATACCAGTGAAGTAAATATATCCTCTACTTGTTTAGCCAATTCTTTCGAATGAATTCGTGCCCCCAACTCGATATTTCCTTCCTGTCCATGATATGAAAGGTTTGCGGATGTGATCAGCGTATCCGTTTGATCAACAGAAATTACCTTTGCATGAAGAGCAGACATTTTATCTTCCTGTTTTGGATAGTTATAAATTCGTAGGAATTTTCCCTTATAGCAGCATAAACGGTCAAAGGCGTTCTGACTCTCAATGTCATTCACAAAAAATTTCACAAGAACTCCTTCTTGGCTCTTTTGAATTACACAATCGACTAACTCGGCGAAATAATCCGAGATGGAGTACCCGGTAATTAGAATGCTCTTCTTAGCTCCCATAAGCATTTCTCTTACGGTAACCTTTGTCGGTTTTGTTTTCAACGCAAAAGAAGGTGGCGCTGTAACAACTAATTCGACGCTATCATCATTACTTTGGGCAGTCGCTGAAACCATGGCAAGAATTTCATGAGCTTCTTTTTCAGAAAGAGACGGGTATCTCTTCTGAATGGCTCTGATAGACTCATTTCCACCAGATATAACATCTGTGAGAATTTTGTTTAACAAAATATCTAAGCTTATACTTCCAGTTGACATAGTTCTTCCACCAAAGTTTTAAAATAAGACTGATTTTCTCTTCCGTCAATAGGCACAATTAGTCCGCGATCCAACATGCGATTTCCATTCTCGCAAGCTGTTTCTGAGATCATGCAGCAGGAATGGCACGCTGCGCCATTTGAATTATTACCAGCAGGCACATTGTTAAGGCATTCCGGATCATTTGTGCAAACCAGTGCTTCTTGGAAAGCGTCTTTCATCAAAACAATAAGCTGATCAATATTTCCTAATTCTACAAGTCCACCAAGTGAGCCTTCTTTATCGGCACTTCCGGTATAGAGCAACACACCAGACATATCATCCCCAAAATAAATACGCTCACGAATAGCGGATGAAGAGTACCCCGATGACATTGACATCTGCTTAATCAACAAATGTGCGAATGTATGCATCAGGACATACCTTGCATCTCGTAATGTGGTAACAGTCCATTCTTTAGATTCACAGAATTCCTTATAACACTGCGCATATTTCTGAGAAAGTGCTCCCAGTTCTGGATCTCTCAACCACGCATCAATACTATCCCTATTAAACTCAATAAAGACACCTTCACCGTGCACTTCTGCAGCAGGAAGCCATTTTTCAGTCTTACCCTTATTTAGATAAACGATATTTGTCTGCTCATCGGCATCTGGATCCGGAGCATCTACACGGGTGAAACCAAGCAGCACTCTCACTTCTCTTAATCGTGTAATGCGAATGACTCTCTTAAAATACGGGAGCAGATAATCCGGAAGCGGATCCTCCTCAGCCTTAAAATGTTTTTTGTTGGAGGCGTACACAGGATCTGCGTGATGCGTAATGGCGTTGTATTCCATCTGCTTAATCTCTGTGAACTCTTTGATGTTCTGTCTTCTGCGCAATAAAGCTGCATCAAATTCTTCTCTTGTAAATGCAGAGAAATATTTTTGATACACTTTGTCTAATCCCATCTCTCCAAAATCTTCTTCATAGCTGTCAATTAAGCGCAAATGCTCATCAATCAAGTTATAAAGCGGATTGATCCAAGGTGGAATGGATATGGCACTTCTCATTACTGGAAAATACACATTCGACGCGCCACGCTGAGAAGGAATCATTTCCTTATCGCATTTTTCATTTTTATGATTTGGCCGGAACGGATGATGTCCGGAACATTTCATACCTTCAAAATTCTCATGCTGCGTTGCGCCGCTCATACTCCGTCGTGCCCCACAGGAACATTCAACCCACATATCTGCAAGCGTTGATGTATTGCCAGTTGAATACATCCTCATCGTACCTTTGCAGGTTGTATTGCCACTGTGAACCCACCAGCTCCAAGGGAAATCATCCATATGGCCGTTCTCACAAATAGTAATAAAACGAGAAGGATAAGCCTGTCTATGACATTCCGGACAAGTTACACCAAACTTCAGATATCGATCTAGGTCAAAATTCTCTCTTAAATCAAATATTCTCCCACATTTCACATTGGAGCAAACATGCATATAAGGGAATGAGACCACAGGAATATCTCCGCTATAAGAAGTCCGTGGCATATAAAAGCAGTCAACGCCCAGATATGAGGCCAATCTGCCATCTATAATTTTCTTTCCTTTTTCCTTCCAATAGTTCAGGTCCAGAACCGTGACGGAATCTTTCACGGCATCCACAATAGAACCTGGACCAAATGTAGTTATCAACTGATTAGGCCGAATCTCACCTAATTTATTATTGTCAAACATAGGCTTTTAGTCCTCCGTGTAATAGAACATATTTGCTGCACTCTCAACATCACGCATAGAACGAAGAGTCGGCTTTTCAAGATCAGTACAAACTTCGCCATAAGTGTTCATTAGGCGATTATACGTTTTAGTTGTATAGACATAGTATCTAAGTTCCTTGGATTGAGTTGCTAGCAATTTCCAATTGCTTATAAAATCATCAATCTCATGTTCGGCATCTGCCTTAGCAGAAGGCTTGATGATGTTCAATCGATTCATGATAAGAGCCTTCACTTCATTAAGCTGCTCATCGGTTAGCTCATCAATAGCTGCTGCTCCATCATTGCTTGCAAATTCCGGATAATGCAAACGAATTGCAGAAATAACCAGCGCATGCAGCACGCGATCTCTTGCACGTGCAGAAAACGGTGTCGCTGTTGTGCCTTCAACAAAACGATATAGCTGAGCATGATAACCGATAAAATTTTCATAATGCGACAAGTCGCGGGGGCGATAAGGGTTATATAGAGTAACTACTAGGCCTGGATAAGAACGCCCGATACGGCTAGTTGCCTGAATGTATTCGGAGTTCTGTTTCGGCTGACCAGTTACCACCATGAGACCAAGCCGATCCACATCCATACCAACAGCAATCATATTAGTTGCAATTGCCGTATCTAAGCAATTTCTATCTGTATATGGAGTTTCCAACTGACTTAATTTCTTCGGAATGTCATAAGAAGACATGCGAGAAGTAATTTCAACTTTATGATTAAGGAAACGCTGCCTACTCATTCCATATTTCTTCTTAATACGCTGAATTCTGTCAGGAATATCATCCTGTAGCAGTCGAACGGCACCGCCGAGTTCTCGAATACTGTTATAATACCCAACAAGGGTATAGTAAGGGTCAATAACATCCTTGTACTCATCATCCAGCGAAAGATTATAAGCACTTTGAAGGATAATCGAATATACACGCAGCAAAGCTGTCTTTACAGACTGGCCTGGTGCGCAGACACCAACGTATCTTCTAAACGGATCTTGTTCGACCGGTACCTCACGAATATAGAAACTGTCACCGATTTCAAACCCATTTGGTGGAAATTGCGCGGTTACTTTTCTACCATATAAGCATTTTGTCTGCTCAGCAGCATTTTTGATAGTTGCCGTAGAAACAACATACTTTGGCTTGATTTTCTTACCTCCAATCGTGTAGGAACACAGATCTTCAATAACTGTTTCATATGCACCGTATACGGTTCCCAGAGGTCCTGTGATAAGATGCAGCTCATCTTGGATAATCAGCTCCGGCGGAAGGAATGGTTTAATCGATCTAAGCGTAGCTGTGGGTAACTCTTCTGTACGAGTATGCCGAGCATGGTCTGCTCCAATAGCAACATAGCCATCGCGACTGCAAATTCTATCAACGCGACCAAACAGAGCATTTGTATTTACATCCCACGGAAGGCGGGCAAACTTATCAACTGTTGACAGAATAATGGTCGGGCACTTAGCATAAATTTCTTCATCTACCAAATAAACCGGGATTTTCATCTTATTGCTGGGTTTATACCTATAGAACATGCATTTATCATCCGAACAATAGATGCTAACCGATTTTGTAGGAATATCTATATAAAAATTTTCCTCTGTAAGTGGCTTCCCGCAGAATGGACATGTAAGCAGCTGTTTGTAGATAGAGTTTTTCTTGCTTCTTGCTGTTCTTGTTTTAGCTGGATCCTCCGGATCTTCTTCCAATTCCTTAAAGGTGTTCGGAGTCACAGTACCACCAACCCAGAAACCAATACTGATGGGTTCTTTTCCGTATTTCGGATATTCTTTTTGTCGGATGAGTTCCGCAGCCAGAATCATCTTGGTGATACGATCTCTCTGTTGCGTAGTAAGTAGGCGCAAAGTATAACGCAAGATTGCAGTTACACCGCCATCACGATTGTATTCATCGTTCTCGTCAGCACGCAGCCTTCTATTTGCAATAACAAATGCCATAAGACCCAGATATGCCTCAGTTTTACCTCCACCAGTCGGAAAGTATAGAAGATCCACGACTTCACGGTTATCATGTTCCGGATCTACAATACCTTTCAGATTCATGAGAATAAAAGCAATCTGGAAAGGTCTCCATCCAAAATTATTGGAAGGATTACGAGGATCCACAAAATCCCTAAAGGCACATTCGATACCGGCTCCATGCTTCTTAGAGAAATTCATAATATTTCTCTGAAGAATCATAGAACGATTCATAAAGCAAAAGGCATCAAACGAAATATCATCCTCTACAAGTAGCTGAATGCCCGCGCGGATTCTCCCAAGAGCTTCTATACATTTTTTTATTACTGCATCGCCAATCTCTTTCTTGAACTTAGCATCATCCATTTTTGAATCATGAACCAGTTTTTCCTGGATCCAATCCTCATAAGAATCTGCCAAGACATTCAGCCGGGCAATGATGTCATCTTTTTTCTTTGCAACAGAGAGTGTTCTCATAGAAAAGTAGAACGGATCAAAACCTTCTAAGGCAGCGCTAACACCCGGAAATTCGTACTCTGGAATAAATGTCGATACAATTTCAGAAGCACGTCCATTTTTATTGGCTTTCCAAGTTGCTGCGCAACCACGTCCCCTTCCTAAAATAGGTCGCTGGGCAAAGTAAAATTCATCGACGGCAAGGATTTTTCTGCATATGTGTTCTGCCACGAAGATATCCATTTTGTCTTGGGAATAGGCACGCAAGTTGACTTGGAACATCATTCCAGCAATATCACTCTCAGGATTTTTGCGCTTGTTGATAACATATGCTGTTACCAAGGTATACCCCTGCTTGAGGCCGATTTTAGAAATATATAAAATAACATTTGAATCACAAACCAAAGGGTATTCTTTATTCTTACTAAACTCTTGCAGATCAATAACAACTGTCTCTTTCTGCGGATGACGTGTATACGTGCTTACATCAACTTTTTTTTCCTCTTTGTTAGTGGTTTTATCAGAAGCTTTAGTGTAATCGCCCCAAGTCACATCCACATTGAAAGATTTTGTACTACTTTCTAGGTAAAAGCTGATGCCAATTGAAGACGGTGTTTTAAATCGATTTGTAAAGACCGGCTCATTATCATCGTCTTCGCCCGCAGTATAATCTGCATCCCCTTCGAAAGAAGCATCTCCATCGACTTCCTGCTCATTCGAATCATTTTCACTGGTTTGTGGCGCAAGCATACCCACGATATATTCAAAGCGTGGGTTTTGATTCAGTATTTCATTTTCACTACTCGGTCCCAACAAGTCTTTCTTTAACATTTCTATGACTTCTTGGCGAACCTCAGCAAACTTAAATCTATCTGCCATGTGGTGCCTCCTGTTAAAATTTAAGAACAATGTTAATCAGAAGCAATGGATTGATTTCCTGAGACTGATTAAATCGATCAATTTCAGCCTGCGCCTCGTCTTGAATCTCTTTTCTGCGCTTAGGCAGGTCGTGTTGCAGTTTATCCATTTTTTTCTTCGCTTCAGCCGCTTTTTTTCGGATATCCTTTTTTTCCAGCGTGTCAGTAGCCGCCATTTCAGCAAGTATGTACTCCTCAACTTCTTTTTGAGCATCAGTAAGCTGAACATGAATCTGTTCTTTTTGGACATTGACCCAGTTTTCAATCTTCTTCTTGTTATATGCGATAGTAGGGGCTACAGTTTTATCATGCTGATCCTGAACTTCTGAAATCAAGCGGGCATAAATCCGGTGAAAATAAGATTGTTCTTCTTCTGTCGGTTTAAAATAGCGAACATCCGAATCATTAGCCTCCTCCAATGCGGAGACAATCTCATCTTCAGTAAAATTGATATACTCACCATTTTCATCACAAAGTAGTAAAACTGGGAAGAGGAGTTTTGTATTGTCCATGAATGCTCCAAGAAACAAAACGCCATGTGAACCAAATATCTTTTCACCCCAGTTGTCGATTTTCCAGTAATGTAGCTTGTGATCCACTTCTGGTTCTTCAAACTGGTTCCAATATTCAACATCACGTAGATATTTATCGATATCAGCCTTGGTCTTTTCCAACGCTTGCCCCTTTGCCGCTCTACTTTCTGTAAGCAGAATTGAGCGAAGTTCTGCTGCATGAGCATTCTTCCTTGCATCTAGCTGCCTGTTCAAAGCTGCAAATGCTTTCCTTACTGCAGTGATATTCTTACAATTCTGGTAAATATCCAGAATACGCTTTTCAAAACTCACACCAGATTCAAGTGCGCCTAGCGCAACATCCGATGCACCAAACACGCCCTCAAACAGTTCAAATTTCTTAGAAAGTATATCATATACTCTGCGATCTGCTTCATTATCCGTATTCAACAGATTGATTGCTACGACATCGTGAGTTTGTCCATAGCGATGACAACGGCCAATTCTCTGCTCAATTTTCTGCGGATTCCAAGGCAGGTCATAGTTGATGATTGTGTTGCAAAACTGTAGATTTAGACCTTCTGAACCAGCATCTGTAACAATCAAAATCTTGGCATGACTCTTGAAATAATCGACAATTGCGTGCTTATATTCCACACTTCTGCCATAGTTTGTTTTACCAAAATTCTTGACCTGCCATGTTCGAAAGATTTCCTTCGTCATGGCATCATCAAAGTCACCATTAAAGAGAAGGATATCTTCCTCGCTATAACCAGATTTTCTTAGTTCCGCGGCTATATATTTTTGTGTTCGCTTAGACTCTGTAAAGACGACAGCCTTCTGATTCAATCCCTCAGAAATCTGGTGGTCAAATGCGGACTTCAATGCTTCCCTCAACGCAATAATCTTTGCATTCGTCTTTATAGCCCTTGCCATTTCAAGAATATGCCTTACAATCTTAAGTTCAGCTTGAATAGCCTGTTTCTTCTCTGTTGTTTCTTCATCATCGTATTCGTTGAAACCATCCTCATCAATTTCATCTTCTACAAACCCCCAGAATAAATCGAATCCCTCCTGGGCATAAGCAGATTTAGTGCCTTCATAGAGTTTTTCAAGACGTTTTTCTAATACTTCAAAGGTCTCTATCAAAGCAAAGCTGGAAGATGCAAGCAACTTTCGAATAACAAGAATAATCAGCCCACGATTCGCATTCGGAATAGAATACAGCGGATCACGACGCAGAAAATCATTGGTCACATCATAGAGTTCTTTTTCTTCTGCGCTCAAATGGAAATCAACCGTAATACAGGTTCTCTTGCTGAAGGCCATGTATTTTCCAACATCGCGTCGAAGGGTGCGATATAACACCGGAAGAAGTTCCTGTTTCAATTCCTCATAATCACAGCCATCCACAAATCGACGGTTGAAAACCTTTTCCGACCCGAAAATACGTGGATCGATAAAGGAAACCAGTCCATGAAGATCCGTAAGGGAATTCTGTAGCGGCGTAGCAGTCAAAAGAATTTTAGGAATCCCATGTGTCAAATCATAAAGATTTTTTGCACGCTTTGTGCCATGAAAAACATTCCGCAGATTATGAGCCTCATCAATAATCAAGAAGTCCCATTTGACATGAGGAAAGCGCTTAATTAGTTTCGATGAATAATCATAGGAAGCAATGACAATACTAACCTCATCTGCGTTTTCGAGGTGAGTTCGTACATTGGCAAGATCATGCTCAACCGTGTACCGATCCAGAATAACAGCTTGGCGACCAAACTTCTCCAAAAGCTCTACTTCCCATTGTTTTCTCAAAGTAGCTGGAAGAGAAATCAGTACTTTTTTTGCTCCGTTGTCCAGAACATAATTAAGCACCAACCCAGCTTCGATTGTTTTGCCCAGACCAACCTCATCTGCCAGAATGATGCCGCCTGTCTTTAATGCTTGAATGGCCGCACAAAAGGCATTGACCTGATGGGGATTTGGCTCAATATCTGCATTCAACAGACATTTAAATGGTGCCTTGGCCAATTGTTGCTTCTTATACCAGCTATATTGTTCAAGTAGGAGATTGCTTTCCATCGATACCCTCCTTACTTAATTCATTGGCGATGCCTTCTGCGATGCCTTTAGCCATTAACGTAGGAACGGCATTGCCTATCTGTACAAATTGAGCCGTTCTCGGGCCTTCAAAGAAATAATCATCCGGAAACGATTGGATGCGAGCGGCCTCCCGGACAGTAATCGAACGGTGTTGCTCAATATCCGGATGAATAAAGTAATGTCCATCTTTTGAGATATGAGCCAACATAGTATGGCAGTACGCCTCGTCGCCCTCTACAACTTTAAATCGATCCAGAAACGATTTTCGGTTTTTGTGTGTCTTCAGTTCATCCGGCAAATCATTATAGTTCAGACGTTTGTGCCCATCATTCCAGAGTTCAATTGTACGCCGATAAATCTCAATGTCCCTGTCTTTATTGGGTCTTGCGCAATGATGCGTCAGAATGTCAGAATCCTTGCGGATTCCAGTGCTTCTTAAATAATCGCTGAAATCATCTGATCTGTATTCACCCGATTTTCCTCCTGGCTGCAACGCTGGCAGATCACTGAGAATATCGTTAACCATAGCATCCGCTATTGTCTGCTCAAACTGCGGATAAGAAAGCCCGCTATTCTTCAGCCACCCGACAATGATCATTCTTCTTCGGTTTTGCAGCACACCAAAATTCTTTGAATTTTGCTCACGGCATTCAATCTCATAGCCGACGGAACGCAGTGCCTCTTGGACTTTCAGCCAAGTTGCACCACCGTTTGCTGACTTGATTCCCATAACATTCTCAAAAACGAACATCTTTGGCTGATATTTCTGAAGGAATCTCGCATACAGCTTATAGAGATCGTTTCTAGGATCTGCCGACATCGGCGTTTCCATATGCTTGCTTTGCGCCCTTCCCACCAAAGAATATGCTTGGCAAGGCGGTCCACCAATAATGACATCTACTTGCTTGATGCCTCTTTGCGTAAGGATCTTATCTATGTTTTCAAATAGCCTTGGAAGAGTTTCATTTGACATCGTTTCACAAAATACGGATTGTAGCTGCTCCTCGGGAATATGTTTCAGAAATTCGTCGCGTGTGATTTTTCCGCTAATATAATCCTTGTAGATATCAAGCTTCCCTTGTGCTTTGAGATAATAGTAGCCCGTTCGAGTTTCCAATGTTTGAGCAGCATATGGGTTCATCTCCACATGCGCTACAGGTGAAAAGCCCGCTTGGATGAAGCCTTCGGACAATCCACCGGCTCCTGCAAATAAATCTATAAAATTGTAAGAGCCTGTTGTGGCGTTGATACGTTCCATGATGAACCCCTATCTGTGTAATAAATTTAGTTTTCAAACACACCGTCTGTGTCAAAAATATGGTCTAACTCATCCGTATTGATTGCGGCAAGTACCTTGTTGCGGATACTGCCTTTTGCAAGATCCAGCCGCTTAAAGCGATTTTCTCCTGCTGCGTCTTTTCCAATACGTATCAGCTGCACTCTGCCAATTCTTGGTTCATTTGCAGCATAGTTTGCAAGTCCCTTAGCTTTGCCCAAGTTATCCTTGAAATCCGGATTGTGCGGCTCCAAAATATCAACGATGTACTTGAGAATTGGATCTTGGCGAACAATGATGAAATCCGGATAAAGCTCCTTGCATTTCCCGTCCATTTCATAAGGCATCCGCAGTGACCAAGACTGACGGGACGGATTCCGCAGCCAGCAAACATAATCCTCTCGTTTTTGCTCTTCTGCCAAAACAGCCTGTTCCCAGCCATTCAACTTAATTTTTGCTATTCCATCTGCATTGGCAAAAAGATGGTCCGTGTACTTTATGCCATCTGCTTCGACCTTGGCACTGATTGTCTCCGGAATAGTAAAGTTGTGCTTACTGATTTCATCACCGTTAGCAACAATATCGCTATACTGCTTTTGACACTTCTCCGGTTTAGCTACAATATATTTACGATACTGGTCGTTCAATTCATGGAACTTCTTTTCAGCGTATTTATTTAATTCTGCAATACACTCGCTGTCGAATGCGAACAGAATACAATCCACCTTAAATGCGTTCGGATTGTCGAAGTCGATATATTTACGCCCATATGCTAGGTGGAAACCGCATCCACCCATTTTTGCGTCTGCTACTCTTAGCTGACGATCAAGGTCAGACTCGGATGCAGTAAACATATCTATCTGGTTATCGCTTTGTATTTTCTCACCGAAAACATCAAATATCTGAACAGACAGTTTCATCTCCATAACTTGCTTTGTAAGCTCGTCATATTTTCCAGCATCATGCAGACTGTTCACATAGTTGCGGATAAGTTCAGCAACATCGTTTTTCACATCCTCAGCCGCCGTAATACAGATATTGAACTGCGATAACAGCCCTGCCAAACTCATCAAAGACTTCAAATAGCTGTTGATTTTTACTGAACGAACGATATAAGTCAGATAGCCCTGTTCATTGATGAACTTTGTGATTCCTTCACGATCTATTGTCGGAAGCATCGACATCTGCGATACAACCGGTGTCAGCACTGGCTGCTCTTTATTCACAGATTGGTTACCTTCACTGGTTCTCTCCGTTTCTTGACCTGCATGTACATCGTTTCCAGACACTGTTTCCAGCGGAATCGTCTGGTGTTGTCCTTCTGCAGGAATTTCTGAATCTGCTCCACCTTGGTTCGCTGCCGCAGCTCCAGAATTTGACATATCGTCAACTGCTGTGGAAGGTGCCGCAGCTGGTTCTTCTTGGAAGCCATTCGGGTAATCAAAGATACTCAGCTGACCAACCGTCTGTTTTTGCGTTTTCTTTTTCTGGTTGTGAACCGACCATGTATCATAGGTCTGATCCTCCAGAGACTCCCCATCGACAAGTGTCGGGATTTCTCCACCTTCCGTTGCCTGTAATTCATCAATGACCTTTTGGACGGTATCTTGGTTGAAATACGGCAGGAACAGACGCACATCATTCAAAGAATCGTCAACGAGAACATGACACTGAAGTGGAGTACGAACCATACGACCAAGCAGCTGCGCAATATAGGTTGCGTCTTCTGCGCGCCGGAAGGACATCATAGTTTCTGCACGAGGGCAGTCCCAGCCAGTGGACAGATTTTCTTTAAAAAGAACAACACGAATACGGCGATCTTCTGCGATCTCGGATGGCTCGATATGCGGCACGGTCAATCCGTGAATCGACAATGTACCCGTGGAACCGAAGGTGTGTACAACCTCGTTTTCCTTGAAGCTATCGCCCATACGCTCTTCGATTTTCGCAATTACATCGTCCAGATCAGTGTCAGATACTTTCGTACCGGAACCAGCGCAGACTTGAATAACAAACACCGGATTTACATTGGTGTAGTGCTGCTCATAGGTATACTGATACCAGTGCTTGCACTTATCCTGCCATTCGTCTGTTGCTGCTTGGAGAACGGCCATGTCACCGTGTTTGATTGGATCCTCCGGATAAGTGATTACAATACGATCTTTGAGCAATCCGGATTGGCGAACCTGGGCCGGGGAAATAACAACCTTATGCAATGTAGAGTTTGTTGCCTGTCCTACAAGGGAATTAAAACGCTCGGCAGTTGCACTCATTCCGATAACAACCGGAATGGGCGACAGATTTTGCTCGCTGCTTCCCTTGATAAATCGCTGCATGATAGTAGTTGCCGTTCCTGCCTGGCGTCCCTGCATACCGCGGTGCGCCTCATCAATAATGAAATACAGACGATCAGCTTTTTCTCTTGCCGTATTTTCAATGGTCTCCCAAATCGTATACTGTCGCGTATCCGAATGACGGCTCAGGTTACCGGCCTTGCCAAGCTTCTGCGTATTCAGAAAATAGATATGACCGTCCTCCAGAATCTCTCGGTCGAAAGATTCATCCGAAATCACTACGCACTGATCCATGCGAACCTTATCTGCCTTCAGCTCGATCTTCTGCTTGGACTGCTCATTCAGCTGTGGAGAATCCGAAAGCCATACAAAAATGGCCTCCGGCTGTTCAGTAAACTGCTCTGAACCGTAAAAGATATCTTCAATCAGAGCAGACATGATAATCGTTTTGCCAGAACCCGTTGGTGCCTGAAGCGAAACCACCTGAGGGATCTTCAGCATGCGATAGTTATTCAGCGCCATCGCCACGCGGAAACGCATTTCATTGACCGCCTGTTTTTGGAATGGGAATAATTCACAAATCATTCTTAGTTTCTCCCTCTGTTCACACGGAAGTGATCTAAGTAATCCCGGTAAAGCTGATACGCATTTTCAACATTCAGATTTTTTACCATCGATTGATAATTCACTTCATAATCGGTTGCTAAGAATACGGTTTGGATTTCTGGATGCTCCACAAGCTTTTCCGCGAAATCGGCAAATGTATTCTCGTTGATCAAGACTGCAAATTGATTCTCCGGCAAGATCAGCATATCCGGAACTTGCTCTCCGGTCAATTCCGGGCATTTTCCTTTTGCACCAGTTTTCAACCACAACGTAGGCAGCATTTCCGAAAAACGCATACCGAGAGAAACCGCTGTCGGATCCAAGAACCCAAGTTTGAAGAATGCTGCATTTGCTTTGAAACCATCTGCCATATGCATCGGCGGTTCACTGCCAAGATAATCACCCTTGAGCGGATTGCCGTTTACATCGTGTCCCTCGATGGAGCAGACCGTGCGCGGCCAAGTGACATAGTGGGCAATGCCAAGCTTCTCCCATTCTGCATCGCCGGGCTGATAGCCTTTGTCTTTTAACATCTTTGCTTCATCTGCGGAGACCTCATTGTTCGTCACCATAATGCAACGTCTGTGCCCGCCATCCTCAGCGTTGAGCAAATTCACTGCGTGCATAGTCGTGCCGCTACCTGCAAAGAAGTCAACGATTAGGGCATTGGGCTTGTTGGCGACAAAGAAACGAATGGTGTCTTTAACGGCATAAAGAGATTTTGGAAAAGTAAATCGACCACTTCCGATAATTGAATTCAGTAGAATTGTTCCGTATTCACTTGCTGAGTGCTCCTTTTTATGCCAGATTGTCAAGGGTCGCACATCCCGCACAGTATCATCTTTTAATTCTATGATGTAAGCACCATCCTCGTCCGTTCCTATGACATTATACAGCCCATTCCGAAAATTTTCTTCCATACCAGATGACAAATAGTACCCTGTCCGCTGTTTCCCGTTCCACTTTCCAAAACTCAAAAAATGATTTTCGTGTTTTTTCATCAGGGTATCTGGTTGCAAATTCCATGTAAGCTCGGTACCATTGGAACCAAGGGGCCACATTGCAATAGCACCATCAGGTGGTGTATAGTTATCTCTGCTTTCTTCCAAGGGAAGCACAGGACCATGCCCTAAGAATCTACCGGTCTCTTTTTCGAAGAGCAGAGGATAAAATAGATTCGGGCGATCTGTTCTCTTTCCGTGATTACTTGCCTGCCTGAGTAAGCCGCGTAAGCGCACACTCAAATCTCGTTTTTCATCAGTTTCACTCTCTGATGCCGATCGAAGCATATCGGTTCCATTTGACACTAGTGCAGCCGAACCAATATAGACATAAAAAATATACTCTTCACAACGCGAAAATTGATTGTCACGCCGATTTCCCTTCGGGTTAATAACTGAAGAAATCATTTGAATTTCTGCCTCTTGAAAGATTTCCTCCAGTAGACAGCCAAGATGCAGGTATTCTTTTTCATCAATGGTGACAATCAAAACAGAATCCGCCGGATTCAACAGCCTTTTTGCCAACTTCAGGCGACGCTGCATAAAGGAGAGCCACTTGCTGTGACGGTAAGCATCATTGCCGTCCACATAGTCGTTGTTATATTTCCAATCCTTTGCACCGGTATTGTAGGGCGGGTCGATATAAATGCAATCCACCTTACCCGCATACAAATATTCTAGAAGTTGCAAGGCGTGATAGTTGTCCGCTTCAATCAGCGTGTGCCAAAGATCGCTATCCGGTGCATTGCAAACTGAATCCAACGGTTTCAGATAGGGATAGATGGATTCTCCAAATTCCGCAACACGAACGATATCCTTCAGCTCAAAGGTGACAGCTTCATCTTTCTGTTCCGGTTTAACACAAACAACAGTATCGCCTTCAACTCTCAGCACGACATAGATAGATTTGTCGTCCTTGCTGTCACGGCGCATAACATTACAGCCTCTTTTGATAGGCATATCATAGAGAGGCGTGCTTTCCGGCATATGTTCTTCAAAGACCAAGCCGAATTTCTTCTGCTTGGCCATTTTGCTCACTTCTTCTTGGATTCTATTTCGAAGAGTCTCATCTTGGATCTGGCTAATTAAATCATTGATTGCAGCCATTGGTATGACCCCTTTCTTAGTTTTCTTTTGTCTTCACGTAGCGACCACTCTTGATTCTTGCGTCAGCTGGCTTTTCCGCATCCTCTGGAATCGCCCAGTATGAACCGATTTTCGTTGCTCCGGGAATTCGTCCGGCTTTACAAAGATCACTGATCCATCTTGCCGAAAGGTTCCATTTTTCTGCTGTCTGTCTGATTGATAAATAGCCCATACAATTCTCCGATCTAATCCGAGCAAATTCTACATGTAATCACGATAATTGTACTCCAAACCTCGCGGAAAGTCAAGATGTTCTGTCCTCATTCAGCTCTAACGAGTAAACTTCTCGTTTTTTTCTTTTACGGGATTTCTACCAAGCTGTCAAAACTTTTGTTCTGTTCTTTCTTTTTAAGGCACAGACTTTCCTCGTGTTACTTTTTTGTTCCTATTCTGATTGACATTCATCTCAATCACCTCCCCTCAACCAATCAGTCTACTCAAACCGGATTTGACATTGCTCTTGTATTTCTTCTTTATACTCTTTTAGATCAACCATCTTGAAGTTCTCCAACATTCTTTGATGCTTTTGTTCTCTACTTTGTTGAATCCCTTCCCAGATCTTTTTCCATCCCTCTATTATCTGCGCAACCATATGGCCGATTTGTATCAGATAATAGTGGTTCTTCGTTGCCTGATAGTTGTGACTGTAGCGATGTTCTAAGTTATATCCCTGCCTTTTCTGTATGTTAAATCCTTCATTTTCTATTTTCCACCTTCTCCTTCCGTATTCGACTACTTCTACTGCCTGACCTTTTTTTATTGGCAAATCAGTTATAAAATAAAACTTTTTCTCTGCTGCCTTTCCCTTTTGCTCTTTTTCTTTCGGGGCTTCTTCCTCCTCACGATATTCCACAAAGTTTACTGAATATCCTCTATAATCAATCTCTGTCTCATGATTCCAACTGATCTTTTTTCCATTTCGAACTTCACTTTCCTCATTCTCTTTATACTTTTTCAGGCTTTCATACTCTTCATATATTGATGGAACGCTTCCTTAAAGCGCAGCAGATACGTCCAACCCTTCTCTTTACACTCTTTCAGAATTGTTTCACTTGCATACAGGCTGTCCGCACTGATACAAATCGGCAGCATTGGAAACTCTTCTTTTAGCCTTTTCATCAATCGCTTCGCCGCCGTCAGCTCAAAATCCTGTTTTTCTTCTTCCAATTTCTCATTACATAAGTAACCGATATTTTGAATTACTTTGTCGTAATTGAATTCTTCACTTGATTTCTCATGCTGCTGATATAAAATACAGATGAAAGGATTCTTGTCAGCAGGATTGCTTTTCCTGAATACGTAATATAGCTCGCATTTCTTGGATCGCTTACTCTAGCTAATGCAGGTAACAATCCTGAAAAAAAGTGGTTAATGACTTTGGAGAGAGTAACTGCAAGTTTCAACTCTTTAATGTGTTTACAGGTTTCTTTGTGAGTAGTTTTTTTCTTGTTTTCTTGATAAAAATCTCCTTCCTTGTTGGGTTTGCGAAAAAGTAGTTTGTTTTCTCACCTCTATTATCGCTCAAAATTCCAAAAAGTGGGAGGTTTTTTTATATTATTTTTTACTCGTCAAAGCTGATTATCATCAAACTATATTTGTAAAATCAATTCAAGTTTTTTCCACCTTGCTTTTTCCTCCCCCAAATGTTACACTATTCCTTGTCGCGACCCCAGTTCACGGAGTCAGGTTACGAAAGACTTTCGGTGTAATGGTTTCGTCGGCGGACCAATTTCGTTACTGCTCACTGGACACCCATTCGCAAAACCGCACGTTCCGTGCGTCGTTGCTTCGCAACTTTGTTTTGTTCATGAACGGGCGTCCACTTCGTCCTGCTGATCTGTCAAATTTCTATGCAAGCATGAAATTTGTCCAGATCTAGCATGACGCGTAAACTGTAACTCAAACTCAGCAGGCTCCTTTTACGTTCTTTTTTATCAAACATTAAATTGAAAGACCTGCTTCAAGTGTCCGCCTCGTGAAATCCATTCACCTTCAGTCTTTGCTGTAAACATTGGCTTGTCCGTGAACTGCCCTCTCAGTCGCCTTTCACCAACTAATGAGAAAGGATTCTCCTATGACCCTTATTACCACCCTTGAGGGCTTTGTACTAAGCATTCCTGCTTTTTTCTCAAATGCCCTTCAAGCTTTCACTACTTTTATACAAAAAACGACTGGTATCTCGCCGGCCGATCTGCACCATATCTTACGCTGGACTGGTATATTTTTGCTTGCGTTTTTTCTTTTTTTAATTTTAAAGCGTCTTTATCATCTATGGCTTCCTGGTCATTTTGCCCGCCGTTATGGTATTAGCCGTCTGCCGAAGCATACTATTATTAAGCGTCGTTTTCGTCTGCCGCTTACGCGAAATTCTTATGTTCTTCGCTTCCCGTCCTGGCGATATGCCAATCAGGATAAGACACGTGATCTGAGGCGTAAGGGCAATAAAATCAATTGGAAAAACAGCTGTCTTATGATTGACTCTTATAAGATTTTCATGAAAAACCCTATGCAGATGGTTCGTCTTGTACGTCATTTGCGTGAGGAGGGCTATGAGATTTTGCCTTGTGCTATTGAGATTGAAAAGAAAAGGCTGCTGCGTAAGAGTGATGACACTTACAGAAGCGGCTCTTCCCACGAGCTTCACAAACGCTTTCAGGAGGATCCGTTTGCATTTGAGGAATATTGTGCCGCTCTTTTTCGCGCAATGGGCAAACGGGCACATACAACGCCTCGCACTAATGACGGCGGCTATGATGTTATTGTAAGCGATAATAATGGTCTAAACGGCATTGTTGAATGTAAGTGCTATGCTCCTGACTCTAAGGTTGGACGTCCGCTGCTTCAAAAGCTTGTAGGTGCCTGCATGGCTTATCCGATTCGCCTTGATTATCTTATTTTTGTAACGACTAGTGATTTTTCTGAGGAGGCACGGACATTTGCTCAGGATTTTCAAAAGCGTGAAAAGATAAGCTTTTCACTTATCAATGGTCAGACCTTATCTGATCTTTCTGAGAAATATTTATCTGAGTCTTCTTCTAGGAAAAAGATGAAGCGCCCTATTGATGACTGGAAGCAGTGGCAATTGACTACGGCTGACCTAAAAGAATATGTTCCGCCTGATCTTTATGATCGCCTATAAAGAAACAGCCCGGCTTTTTGATTTAGCCGGACTGTTTTTTATTTGTTTGCTCCTGATTGCTGTCTTATTTTTGCATATTCTAGCAGCGGCATCTGTTCTTCTAGTGTACCTTCTACGATAAGATCAAGGTAACGATAATTTTTTACGCCGTCGTCTCGGCCGCATGTAATGATATAGCATTTATCGCTTCCTATACTAAAGTTGTCTACGTAGTTTCTTGTGGCTTCGTCTCTTGATACGGCAAATACGTTTGTTACACGGTATGTATAGCGTCCTGATTCTGCCGTTAGATAAAAGGCATCGCCAACTTCTACATCCTTTAGGCGGTTAAATGACAGATCTTGTGCCGTATGGTTATGACCATAGATGCACATATGAGTCTCGCCTAGTGTATAATCTGGTCGTGCTGCTGTTACCATCCAGATATCTAGGTCGTAGTTTATCTCTTCCCATGTTCCTGTGTAGACACCTCTTCTTATGCCTGCTGTCGGAACCTCAAGCACACACTGGATCGTGCCTTTTGCGTAGTCTGGCGTATAGACAATGCCGTCTCTCATATAATAATTGGCATCCTCATAGTCAAGATCTGAAAAATCGTATGTTGGTGCTGATTCATCCTCTCCGGCACTTTCATTGCTCTCTTCTATATCATCCCAGCCTTTTGCATTTTCCTGCTGCTTACGCCTTGCCATGCGCTCTGCCTTTTCCTTTGCTTCTTCTTGAACCTTTTTTTCGTATGCTTCTGGATCTGTAAGCTTTAAAATCAGATCATCTATATACGTATCGGCAAGATCGCGTTCCTCTGCCTGGCGCTCGTAGGCATCACGATTTTTAAAGAACATCAGATACACACCTGTTGCAATCAAACCAATTGATGCTGTAAATAAAAGTACAAACAGAAATTTCATGCCTGCCGCCATTTTTTTCTTTCTTTTTTTCTTCACAAAGACTGCTCCTTTCCCTGATTTTCTTTTTTTCAGCTTATCATCTTTTTTTGTTCTGCACAACCCTTTTTCCTGATTCTTCTGCTGCCGTCAAAAATCGTAAGAAATTCGTCAGATAAAAAAAGAGACAGACATATTTCATGCCTGCCTCTTTTATATTAAATAGTTGTTATTACTTATTAGAAAGATACTCGTGAATACCCTTTGCACCAGCTTTTCCAGCTTCCATTGCAAGGATTACGGTAGCTGCACCTGTTACGGCATCTCCACCTGCGAATACACCATTCTTGGAAGTCTGGCCGTTTGTTTCTTCTGCTACGATACACTTCCACTTATTTATCTCAAGTCCCTCAGTTGTGGAGGAGATCAGTGGGTTCGGTGAAGTACCAAGTGCCATGATAACGGTATCTACGTCAAGTGTGAACTCTGAATCCGGGATTACAACAGGACGACGTCTTCCAGATGCATCTGGCTCACCTAATTCCATACGAACACACTTCATGCCCTTTACCCAGCCCTTCTCGTCCTCAAGGATCTCAGTCGGGTTTGTCAGAAGATGGAAAATGATTCCCTCTTCTTTTGCATGATGTACTTCCTCTACTCTTGCAGGAAGCTCTGCCTCACTACGGCGATATACGATATATGTGGTTGCACCAAGACGAAGTGCTGTTCTTGCTGCGTCCATTGCAACGTTTCCGCCGCCGACAACTGCTACCTTTGTTCCTCTAAAGATCGGGGTATCATAGTCATCACGGAATGCCTTCATTAAGTTATTTCTTGTTAAGAACTCATTTGCAGAGAATACACCAACTGCGTTCTCACCTGGAATACCCATAAACTTTGGAAGACCTGCTCCAGAACCGATAAATACAGCCTCAAAGCCTTCCTCTTCCATCAGCTGGTCAATGGTAACAGACTTTCCGATAACAACGTTACACTCGATCTTAACGCCAAGCTTGCGGACATTATCGATCTCTTTCTGTACAACCTCATCCTTCGGAAGACGAAACTCCGGAATACCATATGTTAATACACCGCCTGGCTCGTGAAGTGCCTCGAAGATAGTAACTTCGTAGCCAAGCTTTGCTAAATCACCTGCACATGTAAGACCTGCCGGACCTGAACCGATGATAGCAACCTTCTTGCCGTTTGTAGTCTCTGGCTTCTTCGGAACATAGCCATGCTCTCTGGAGTAATCAGCAACGAAACGCTCCAGCTTTCCGATGGAAATAGGATCACCCTTAATACCACGAATACACTTGCCTTCGCACTGTGTCTCCTGCGGACATACACGTCCACAGATTGCCGGAAGTGCAGATGATTCTGCAATGATATCAGCAGCTTCTGTGATCTTTCCTTCCTTTACCGCTTTTACAAATGCCGGAATATTGATAGATACTGGACATCCCTGAATACACTTTGCATTCTTACAATTAATGCAGCGTGATGCCTCTTCCATTGCCTCTTCCATGTTATATCCAAGACAGACTTCGTCAAAATTAGTAGCTCTTACCTTTGGATCCTGCTCTCTAACTGGAACTCTGTTTAAAACGCTCATATTCAACCTCATTTCTGCGTATTTTGCGTATTTTTACTTTTCTATATCTTGTTTTATCAGCCTTCGCAGTGTCCGCAGCCGCCGTGATGGGTCTCGCCCTCAAGCTCCTTTAACATTGCTCTGCCTTCTGCTGTCTTATAGGTCTGCTGACGCATCATTGCCTCGTCCCAGTTTACCAGATGACCATCAAACTCTGGTCCATCTACGCAGGCAAACTTGATTTCTCCGCCTACAGATACACGACATCCGCCGCACATACCTGTTCCGTCTACCATGATCGGATTTAAGCTGACGATTGTTGGAATACCAAGCTCCTTTGTCAGCTTGCATACGAATTTCATCATGATCATCGGTCCGATTGCAACACATACATCATACTGCTTACCCTGATCGTGCAGTTCCTGGATTACCTGAGTAACCATTCCCTTACGCTCATAGCTGCCGTCATCTGTTGTGATATAAACGTTTCCAACAGCTTTCATCTCTTCTTCAAGAAGGATTAAGGACTGTGTCTTTGCACCGACAATTACATCTGCCTGAATGCCATGCTCATGCAGCCACTTTACCTGTGGGTAAACAGGTGCTGCACCAACACCACCGGCAACGAATAAGAACTTCTTGTTCTTTAAAGCTTCTGGATCTTCCTTTGTGAACTCAGATGCCACACCAAGCGGTCCTACAAAATCTGTAAAGCTGTCTCCTGCGACAAGCTTTGACATTTTCTCGGTTGATGCACCTACGATCTGGAACACGATGGTGATAGTTCCCTTTTCTCTGTCATAATCGCAGATTGTAAGCGGAATACGCTCACCTTCCTTGTCTACCTTTGCAATAATGAACTGTCCCGGAAGGCAGTTTGCTGCCACTCTCGGTGCGACAACATCCATCAGATAGATCTTATCTGCCAGCTTTTTTGCCTTTGTGATCTGATACATAATAACCTCCATTTGTTGATATATTCACTGCACTAAAGTGTATTCTACTATAATCAGAGCAAAACTTCAATACCATTCCTTGGGAATCGTCAAAAAAATCACAAAGAGGGATACATCAATACTCTCTTCCCAGATCTTTTATCCACGTGATTGACAGACCCATCCAGGACTGTACTTTTGGAAGCTCGCCGTCTTTGTCACATTTTGTTTCTTCGTTTGCGAGGGAGAGGCCATGCCAGCCGTGCGCATACATATGAAATTCTACTGGTACTTTTGCTTTTCTAAGGGCTGCTGTGTAGAGGAAGGAGTTTTCTACTGGTACTGCCTGGTCTTCGTTTGTGTGCCAGATGAAGGTTGGCGGATTTTGTGTGCCTGCCTGTTTTTCTATTGAGGTGAGCTTAAGATATTTTTCCTGATCAAGTCCTCTGCACAGCTCGTTGAAGGAGCCTCTGTGGGCGAACTCGCCTGATGTGATGACTGGATAGCAAAGGATATTTCCATTTGGACGAATGTCTTCTGCTAAAAGACCTAGTGGTTCGTAGACAAAGCTTTGATTCCAGAAGCATCCTAAGCTGGCTGCCAGGTGGCCTCCTGCTGAGAAGCCTGCGACTAAAATCTTTTCTGGATCTATATTCCACTCTGTGGCATGACTTCTTACTATGCTTACTGATTTTGCTAACTCTAACAGTGCACATGGAAATACTGCCGGTGCACAATTATAATATAAAACAAATGCCTGCATTCCGGCTGCTAAGTACTGCATTGCTATGGACTCTGACTCTCTTGATGAGGTGTAGCGATAGCCGCCGCCTGGACAGATAACAACTGCCGGACGCGGTACTGGCATGTTCTGAGGCTGCTGCAAATAACATACAAGCTGTGCTGCTGATTCTGGCTTTTCTGCGCCTGCCTTTTCATATGGGATCTCTAAATTCAGCTTTATCAGTTCCATCTTATTTTGTCTCCTTCTCCTCTTCGTCAATATCAATGCGTCGTCCTGCCGGAACTAGAAAACGGCTCTCAAAAATACCTGCTGCATTTGCGCGCAGCTTATATGGCTCTTGTCTTTGCACATGAATTATAAACTCTGCATGTGGATCTAATGCTGTCAATGTCAGCTTTAATGCTGCATCCTCCTGTGAGGAATTGCAGTAATCAGCGTGAATTAGTCCATCTGACTGCTTCTTTACCGCGTAGTAACGTCCTTTTTCAAGGATATCTCCCGGTTCGCCCTGCATCATATTCAGGACAATTGATTTTTCCTTCATAAATCGATTCCATCTCTTTCCACTATATTTAACTATTAACCCCTGGAAATTTTGGTAATGCAAAAGAGGGATCACCTGACGGCAACCCCTCTTACTTACCATACACGTAAACATCATTGTCATCGACAACTATCAGTGACAATTAGTTGTACTTACGCTTTCTAGCCGCTTCAGACTTCTTCTTACGTCTTACGCTTGGCTTCTCATAATGCTCTCTCTTACGGATTTCCTGCTGGATACCTGCCTTAGCGCAGTTTCTCTTGAATCTGCGTAATGCACTGTCCAGGCTCTCGTTCTCTTTAACGATTACATTAGACATAGACTCTCACTCAACCTCCCTCCAGTTGTGTATTGTGCAAATACAACTGTTTGGGTATTTTTAGCACATGTTTTATTATAACAGATTTTTTTCTTTTGTCAATCAGATTTTTTCTTTTTTTATCAAACTTTTAATGCCATATCGCCTTCTCTGATCCAGCCTTTTTTGCGCATGAACTCGGATACGCCAAGTGTCAGAAGCGCCGGAAGGATGAAGTGCATAATAGCAATCTGAAGAAGTGCCATCCATGTTGACATGCCTGCCTCGGTCATTGCACCGAATGCTGCAATCTGTCCGACAAAACCGGCTGATCCCATGCCTGAACCAACTGGTGTACTTACCATATGAAGTACAGCAGATGCAACTGGTCCTAAAATAGCACTTGATACAATAGCCGGAATCCATATGATTGGACGGCGCACGATATTGGGAATCTGAAGCATAGAAGTTCCAACACCCTGTGCAATCAGACCTCCTACCTTGTTCTCGCGGTAGCTGGCAACTGCAAATCCAACCATCTGACAGCAGCATCCGATAGTTGCGGCACCTGCTGCAAGTCCGGTAAGACCCATGGAAATTCCAATTGCAGCGGAGCTAATCGGAAGTGTTAAAATCATACCCATTAAGACAGAAACGATGATTCCGCCAAATATTGGAGACTGCTCTACGTTTACATTAACAAGTCCGCCAAGCCACTTCATAAAGTCAGTGATGTACGGTCCTACAAATAAACCAATTGCAGCACCTGCGCAAATAGAAATAAGCGGTGTTACAAGAATATCAACCTTTGTCTTTCCTGCAACAAGATGGCCAACCTCAATTGCTACGTAAGCAGCTACGAATGCGCCAAGCGGCTCGCCAGGTGCGCCAAGTGTGATTGCCTCTGGTGCAGCCGGGAATGCGCCGATCATACCAGCAACAGCAGCTGATACAGTTACAAGCGGTCCCTCTTTGAATTTACAGGCTACGCCAACACCGATGCCGGCACCTGTAAGTGTCTTTGCCACATTGCTGATAGCCTTTAAATAGCTGCCAACCGGTCCGCCAATCAGTGTTCCGATCTGTGCAATGATAGTTCCGATAATCAGAGTGGAAAATAAGCCCAGTGCCATTCCGCTCAGTCCGTCAATAAAAATGCGGTTTAATATTTTCTTTGTTTTCTCCATGCAAACAACCTTGCCTTTCCCCTCCCGTTTTCCACGGGTGTATTTTTATCTGACTGACGAAACAGTGAAGTGTAAGTAAGTGTCTTGTTCACTGTCTTGTCAGTTGACTTGTCAAACAGATGCAAGTGTATCACATTCTGACAAAGAAATCAAGTGTCTTTTTTAAATTGTTTCCTGTAAATAGCCTAGAAGCCGCAGTTTTTGCTCGATACGGTCAATAATTTCCTCACGGTCTGCTTCTACAGTATGATAATGCTTTCCGTTTGTGAGGATGCTTAACGGGCGTGCCGTGCTTTTTGAGATTTTGTCAAGAAAATCCTGAACGTCACATCTGTTTTCAAGAATCAAATCTACTGTTATCTGTCCGTAAATCTCATGCTCGACTACAACGTCCCTTAAGCGTCCGCCATTGTCTACAATGGCAAATAGTTCTTCTGCCATCTGCTCATCCGTATGGCATACAAAAAAGGTACGGCGAACTACTTTTTTCTCGTCTGCCCTATCGTATAGATATCCCTTATTCGTCGAGAGAATATTTCGGTTTGATGCGCGAAGCAGTGCAATGTCCTGCACGATCACCTGACGGCTTACCTTCATCTGTTTGGCAAGCTCTGTTCCTGAAATCGGCTTTTTTGTCTGCGTCAAAAGCTGAATAATATGTTCTCTTCTCTCTTCTCCTTCTGTCATAATCTCTCCTTTATAAAAGGGGACTGCCAAATAGCAGCCCCCTTATTTTTTTACAGCATTATTTGTTTAACTGATCCTTAAGAACCTCTGCTGCTTTTTTAAGTGCAGCCTGGATTCCGTCTGGATTCTTTCCGCCGGCCTGAGCCATATTTGGACGGCCACCGCCGCCACCGCCTACAAGTGCAGCAATTCCCTTGATAAGATTTCCTGCATGTGCGCCGGCCTTTATAGCCTCGTCTGTTGCAGTTGCCATAAGGTTTACCTTGCCGTCTGCTGCAGATGCGATTACTACAACACCGTTTCCAAGCTTCTCCTTGAACTGATCGCCTAAGTTGCGAAGCTCATTCATTCCAGTATCCTTAAGTGCTACAGCCAGAAGCTTAACACCATTAATCTCTACTACCTGATCCATTACGTTGCCGACAGCATCCTTTGCCATCTGGTTCTTTAACTTCTCATTCTCAGACTGAAGTGCCTTGATCTCGCCCTGCATAGTCTCGATACGCTCTGTCAGCTTGTCCGGAGTAGTCTTTGCTGCTGCGCTTGCCTCTGCAAGATCAGCTGAAAGCTTCTCGTAGTAGTGAATAAGACCCTCAGATGTAAGTGCCTCAATACGGCGAACACCTGCTGCAATACCAGACTCAGAAATGATCTTGAAGCAATTTATTGCTGCGGTATTTGATACATGTGTACCACCGCAAAGCTCTAATGAGAAGTCTCCCATGCAAACGACACGTACTGTAGAACCATACTTCTCACCAAACAGTGCCATTGCGCCCATCTTCTTTGCCTCATCGATGGTTGTTTCCTTTGTAACAACTGGAAGTGCTGCTGCGATCTGATCATTTACGATCTCCTCTACCTTTGCAAGCTCTTCCTTTGTCATTGCCTGGAAATGAGTGAAGTCAAAACGCAGACGATCCTTTGATACATAGGAACCTGCCTGCTCAACATGGCTTCCAAGTACCATACGCAGTGCCTTCTGAAGAACATGTGTTGCGCTGTGATTCTTGCTTGTCAGCTGACGGTTCTTCTCATCTACCTTTAATGTAACAGTCTCGCCCTGTGTAAGCATACCCTTTGTCATGGTTCCTACATGGCCGATCTTGCCGCCCTGAAGGTGAATGGTATCCTTTACAGTGAAGCTTCCGCTCTCTGTCTCAATAACACCGATATCACCCTGCTGACCACCCATGGTGCCATAGAATGGTGTCTCCTCGGTAATGATTGTTCCGTTCTGACCATCTGTAAGTGCCTCTACGATCTCATCCTCTGTTGTTAAAACAAGGATCTTTGAGTCGCTTACAAGCTTGTCATATCCAACGAACTTACTTGTAACAGACGGATCGATGGACTGGTATACAGTTACATCTGCGCCCATATAGTTTGTTGTCTTACGAGCCTTTCTTGCAGCCTGTCTCTGTGCTTCCATGTTCTCCTTGAAGCCTTCTTCATCTACATCAAAGCCCTTCTCCTCAAGGATCTCCTTTGTAAGATCAAGCGGGAAGCCATAGGTATCATACAGCTTGAATGCATCAGCACCGTCAAGTGTAGTCTTTCCTTCTTCCTTCATTGCTGCCTCAAAATCCTCTAAGATTGTCAGACCCTGATCAATTGTCTTGTTGAATTTATTTTCTTCCTCAGAGATTACCTTTAAGATCATCTCTTTCTTTTCTTCTAACTCCGGATAACCATCCTTAGATGTTGCGATTACGACCTTAGCTAACTCGCTTAAGAACAGGCCATCAATTCCAAGGATTCTTCCATGACGTGCAGCACGGCGAAGCAGACGGCGAAGAACGTAGCCTCTGCCCTCGTTAGACGGCATGATACCATCGGAGATCATAAATGTTACGGAACGGATGTGATCGGTGATGATACGAATGGAAACATCCTTCTTTTCATCCTCATGATAAACAGCATGTGCAACCTCACCAACATGGTCGGTCAGTGCGCGAAGTGTATCTACATCAAAAATAGAATCTACGTCCTGAACAGCAACTGCCAGTCTCTCAAGACCCATACCTGTATCAATGTTTTTCTGAATCAGATCTGTGTAATGACCATGTCCATCGTTATTAAACTGTGAGAATACGTTGTTCCATACTTCCATGTAACGGTCACAGTCACAGCCTACAGTACAGCCCGGCTTACCGCAGCCATACTTCTCGCCTCTGTCGTAGTAGATCTCAGAACATGGACCGCAAGGACCTGAACCGTGCTCCCAGAAGTTGTCTTCCTTTCCAAAACGGAAGATTCTCTCAGCCGGAATGCCCTGCTGCTTATTCCAGAGCTCAAATGCCTCATCATCATCCTCATATACGGACGGATACAGACGGTCTGGATCAAGACCAACAACCTGAGTTAAAAACTCCCAGCTCCATGCAATAGCTTCCTTCTTGAAGTAATCGCCAAAAGAGAAGTTTCCAAGCATCTCAAAGAAAGTACCGTGACGTGCAGTCTTTCCAATGTTTTCGATATCACCTGTTCTGATACACTTCTGACAGGTGGTCACTCTGCGTCTCGGCGGGATTTCCTGTCCGGTAAAATATGGCTTTAACGGTGCCATACCGGAGTTAATAATTAAAAGGCTGTTGTCGTTGTGCGGCACCAGTGAAAAACTCTTCATCTTCAGATGTCCTTTGCTCTCCATAAAATCAAGGAACATCCGGCGTAATTCATTTACTCCATACTTTTCCACAATCGTTTCCTCCAAACTAATCTGCACCTGCGGCCGTTTTTGCAGACCACAGGCAATTTTATCGCATTTATTATAGTATAAATAGAAAAATACTGCAAGACGTTTTTATTCTAAACTCCACACTCCTGTATCTAAGAAGCGCTTTGCTGTTTCGTCTGCCTTTGTGATGACATTCTCGTCGTAACCAAGAACACCTAAAAGCTTGATTGCGTTTCTTGATACGGCACGTCCCTCGTACAGACGGTAATTGAAGATGACATCGTTATCCTTGACATCTTCTTTGAAATGATAATTGCTGTACAGATGCTCTAACATATGAGTAAGCTCAATATCATGTGTTGCTGCAAAGCACATAACACCGCTGTCGGCAAAGCTCTGTAAGATACGGCTTGATGCCGCGATACGCTCTACTGTATTAGTTCCGCGAAGAACCTCATCTACAAAACAAAGAACTGGTGTCTTGTCCTGATTTACAGCATCAAGAATACGCTTTAAGGACTTGATCTCAACAATGAAGTAGCTCTCACTGCCCTGAATATTGTCCTTTAATGCCATTGATGAGTAAATTCTAAAGAAGCATGAACGATACTCCTTTGCAAGAGCCATACCACATGTCTGTGATAAAAGTGCGTTGATTGCAACAGTCTTTAAGAAGGTTGACTTACCAGATGCATTTGAACCTGTAAGAAGCACTGGATGATGCTCGTAAATACTATTTGCAACTGGCTCTGAAAGCAGAGGGTGATACATATCCTTTGCCTCAACAAAGCCCTCTTTTGACTCCTCTAATTCACTCTCGCAGTAAAATGGCATAAGCTCGCGGAATGAGGCAATGGAGATATAGGCATCGAGACGGCCAATCTCGTCCATTAAAATAAGCATCTCTTTTTTGTGCTTCTGAACCTTTGCCAACAGACGATTAAACATGATCAAGTCAATTCTAAAGAACATGTTTAAATAGTCCATCATCATAGAGCCCATATTTCCGCTGAACTTGTCAGTGGAACCAAGAAACTTTGCATTTCCCTTTACAGATGAAAGGACATTTACAGCCTGCTTTAAGTTCTCTGTGTAATCTTTAAGCTCTGGCACATTCAGCTTTAACAGTCCCTGTGCACAGGACACTAAATGTACAATGGCACCAACAGACACATAATATGGTTCAATCTCTGTTTTCTTTTTGTAGTAGGTGTAGATATTGTAGATCAGCACACCTATTGCAACAAGAATACCGCTTGCTGGCTGTGCGATAATCGCAAATATTACTACAACATACAAAAACAGATGCATGTAGTTGTCAAGGTTGCTGTCAGGAAGAAGCTTTGTGATGTTGTTGACATAATCAATCAACGCAAACTTCTTTGAATGACCTACCTTTGAAAGCTCCATCTGGTAAGCTATTCTTGTCTTTTCGTTTCGCTGAAAGAAGCTTATGATGCGGTTTCTCTCCTCAAGCTCCTTCTTGCTTGTCAGCGGTGTACGCAGCAGCTTGTAAAGATAGTCGTCTCCGCTGCTGCTGCGGCACTGATTCATCATACAGAACACAGAGTCCATATCTAAGTCGTTCCATGTGATATCATCAATCGTAAACTCTTCCTTTTTTGTTGCCTGAAAATATTTGGCAATGTGCTCAAGCTCACCGTAATCATACTCTCTCTTTGGCAGATTTCCCCATGAGTTGATGATCGAGCTTAAAAAACGCTTGTTGCGGCGGCTGTTGCTGGTGACAACCTGATAGACCAGCACACCGACAACAATAACGGCAAGCCCGATATACAATAGTGTCGTTGTGTCCATAAAATTCCTTACCTTTCTGTCGGCTCATTATAAGGAGCCTTATCTTTAGTAATATACCTTTTTTTGCGCGTATCGTCAAGGTATCGTTAGATAATTATGCACACAATACCGCCATTGCTGTCGTTTATAATCTTTTTAAGCGCATCCTGAAGCTTTTGCTGGCAGCTATCTGTCATTTGGTTTATTTTAGCGTTCATGCCGTCTTCGACGATCTGCTCAATTGATTTTCCGAAGATGTTTGTGTTCCAGATTCCATCCTGCTCTTTCTGTGCCGCAGATTCTATGTAATCGACTAGATCTTTTGCCTGCTGTTCACTTCCGACTATAGGTGCAATCTCTGTCTCTACCATGCTTTGTATCATATGAATTGACGGAGCCGTTGCCTTCATTCTGACGCCATATCTGCTTCCGTGACGCACGACTATTGGCTCTGAGATATTTATCTGTTTTCTCTCTGGCGTGACAACACCGTATCCCTTTTGGGCAACTGATTCCATTGCTGACTGTACCTTCTGATACTGAGAGCGAAGTCTGGCATATTCGGCAAGAGCATCAAAAAGCTGCTTTTGTGATGTAAGCAAAAAGCCTGCACATTCACTGGCCAGTGAAAAATAAAGTTCTTCCTTTAAGCTTATCTCATAGACGATCTTTCCCTGTGCAAGATTTGTCTCTTCTAACACAAAGCGGCTAATCTGCTGCGGAAGGTTTTCTTTTTCTGGTACCTTTGCATCGCGCATACAGCTGATCTGATTCATGACTTTCTGCGCAAATTCGATGACTGCTTTTTTGACAGGACTAGAAAGCTCAAGCACATCAAACCAACCCGGCGTTTCAAAATCGACCTGACACACTGGAAATTCAAACAAGATTTTTTTCATCAGCTGACTTATATCCTCAAGATCCATCGATGCGCAGTCCATTGGCACAACTGTAACCTTATACATTTCCTGCAGCTTTTTTGTAAGCTGCTTTACGGCCAGTGTATAAGGTGTCTTTGTGTTTAAGACAACTACAAATGGTTTTTGATGCTTTTTAAGCTCTTCTATTGTTTTCTTCTCCGCTTCCTCATAGGCTGCTCTCTCGATTCCTGTCACACTGCCATCTGTCGTCACAACAATACCTACTGTGCTGTGTTCCTCAATTACCTTTCGCGTGCCAAGCTCTGCCGCCTGTGAAAATGGAATATCATAATCAAACCATGGTGTATGTACAAGACGCTCTTTTTCTTCTTCTGTGGCACCAAACGCGCCAGGAATCAGAAAGCCAACACAGTCAATGAGACGAATTTTCATCTCTGTCTTATCCTCTAAGAAGATTTTTGCTGCCTCTGTCGGAATAAATTTAGGCTCTGTTGTCATAATGTTCTTGCCTGATGCTGCCTGCGGAAGCTCATCTTTAGAGCGCGTTTTCGCCGGACCATCCTCCATATGTGGGATGACCATCTCCTCCATAAAACGGCGGATAAAGGTGGACTTGCCGGTACGCACCGGGCCTACAACCCCTAAGTAGATCTCTCCGTTTGTTCGCTGTCTGATATCCTTATAAATGTGAAATTCCTTCATACACGCCTCCTGACAATCATCCCCGGACAGTCCGGGCTGTTACTGTCAGTCTATGCGCATATGAAGGAATTTATTCGTTAGGAATTTATTGTTACTTATTTTCCCACAGTAAATTTTCACTCTCAATTGTTCTGTCTCTAAGCATCAGATCCTTTAATGCTTCTGCTGCTGTTTTTCCACTGAACAAAACCTGATTAGTTTCCTGCACGAGCGGCATGGAAACATTATATTTTTCGCTGAGTGCAAGGGCTGCCTTCGCAGAGTACACACCTTCTACTACCATCTGAACTTCGTCCATGGCTTCCTGCATTGTCTTTCCCTGTCCGATCAGGATGCCGGCTCTTCTGTTTCTGCTATGCATGCTTGTGCATGTGACAATCAGATCTCCGATTCCTGAAAGTCCGGAAAATGTCTCTGGCTTTCCACCCATTGCTACACCAAGTCTTGTGATCTCTGCGATTCCTCTTGTCATAAGAGCTGCCTTTGTGTTATCACCGCAGCCAAGACCGTCGCTGACGCCTGCTGCAAGGGCAATGACATTTTTAAGTGCACCGCCAAGCTCAATACCTAAGATATCAGGGCTTGTATATACACGAAAGACAGATGACATAAACAAGTTTTGGATGTGCTCAGCTGTCTGTCTGTCCTTTGCTCCAGCTACAACAGTTGTCGGAATGCCGCGACTGACTTCCTCTGCATGGCTTGGGCCAGAAAGAACTGCAACATTTGCCATCGGAAGTTCTTCTTCAATCTGCTGGGACATTGTCATTAATGTTTTCTCCTCAATGCCCTTTGCTACGCTTACAATCAGCTGTCCCTCCTTTACGAAAGGATTCATCTGTTTTGCTACTCCTCTGGTAAATACCGAAGGAACTGACAAAACAAGCATCTCCTTATCAGTACATGCCTCCTGTAAGTCTGCTGTAAATACAATGCTTCTCGGGATCTCAACTCCCGGAAGATTTTTGCATGTATAGCTTTCCTTTAGTGCCTCAATTTCCTTCGGCAGCGCAGACCACGCCGTTACTTCATGGCCATTCTGCGCCAGCACCATGCCAAGGGCAATGCCCCATGTTCCCGTTCCTATAATGCTGACTTTTGCCATAACACAAACCTTCCTTATATTTATTTCTTAGCGCCTATTTTATTTTCAGTGCCATTTAACAGACGCTTGATATTTGCTCTGTGGCGAATATATGCCTGAATTGTAATTAGGGCAAGCAATATAATAAACTCTGCCATATTTGCCGGCTCTACACTAAGCATACCGTTTACGCCGAAAATCACACCCATCACGAAGCAGATTGAAACAACTGTCAGTGAGCCTAATGATACGTAGCGTGTCGTTCCAACAATTACACTGAATGCTGCCAGACACACAGCGGCGATACGAAGATCAAATGCTAAAATAAAGCCTGATGTACTGGAGATTCCTTTTCCGCCCTTAAAATTTAAATAGCATGGATAATTGTGTCCCAAAATAACACCAAACGCCAGATACAGCATATAGATATCTTCCATATGCTGCTGTCCGCTTGAAACAGCCCATGCCTTTACGATCAAACATGGAATAAAACATTTGCACAAATCGACAGCAAAGACGATAAGACCAGCCTTTTTGCCAAGTACTCGAAGTGAATTTGTCGCACCGGAGTTTCCACTTCCCGCCTTGCGGATATCAATTCCCTTCATTCTTCCATAAAGATAACCTGTCTGGATCATTCCCAGACAATATCCGATCACCAGCAATAATACGCGTATCATTACTTATCTTCCTTTCTCTCGCGGATAATAAAGCGAAGCGGCGTTCCTCTAAAGCCAAATGCATTGCGGATCTGGTTCTCGATATATCGTGTGTAGGAATAATGCATCAGTTTCTTATCATTTACAAAGACAACAAATGTCGGCGGCTTTACTGAAATCTGAGTCATGTAGAAGATCTTTAAGCGGCGTCCTTTATCTGACGGCGGCTGCTGCATAGCTACAGCCTCTGCTAAGATTTCATTTAACACACCAGTTGCAATACGCATAGACTGATTTTCGATGATCATATCAATCAGCTCAAAGAGCTTGTCTAATCTCTGTCCTGTCTTTGCAGAGATGAAGACAAATTCTGCATATGGCATATATGCAAGTGTCTGCTTGATCTTTTCTGTCATCTTGTAGATTGTCTTATCATCCTTTTCAACAGCATCCCATTTGTTTACTGCAATGATTACACCCTTACCGCGCTCGTGTGCGATACCTGCAATCTTTGCATCCTGCTCTGCAACGCCCTCTGCCGCATCAATTACCATAACGACGACATCGGCACGCTCTACTGCTGTAACAGTACGAATGATACTATAGCGCTCAAGATCCTCGTGAATCTTGCTCTTGCGGCGAAGACCTGCTGTATCAATAAGGATATACTCGCGGCCATTTCTCTTAAGAGGCGTATCAATGGCATCACGTGTTGTTCCTGCAATGTCAGATACAATCACACGCTTCTCGCCTACAAGACGGTTTACGATAGATGATTTTCCAACATTCGGGCGGCCTACGATAGCGATGCGCGGACGATCATCATCATCTGACTCGCTGCCGTCCTTCTTGAAATGATTGCTGACAGCCTCAAGAAGATCGCCGACACCCTGATGGTTTGATGCAGATACAGGGATCGGATCACCGATTCCAAGGTTATAAAACTCATATACATCTGCTTCCATCTTCTTAAAGGAATCCACCTTATTAACACAAAGAACAACTGGCTTTTGGCTGCGGCGAAGCATATCTGCTACCTTGCCGTCTGCATCGGTAAGTCCCTGTCTTACATCAACAAGGAAAATGATTACATCCGCAGTATCAATTGCGATCTGTGCCTGATCTCTCATCTGTGACAAAATTACATCACTTGAATCTGGCTCAATACCACCTGTATCAATCAGGGTAAAATTATAATTCAGCCAACTGCAGTCCGCATAAATACGGTCTCTTGTTACACCTGGCGTATCTTTTACGATGGCGATGGAATCGCCTGCAATTACATTAAACAACGTAGACTTTCCGACATTCGGGCGGCCTACGATAGCAACTATCGGTTTACTCATATTCTTCTCGCTTTCTTACATAAATATAAATCTTCAAAAACATTCGTAATTACAGCTCATATGGAGAATGAAGCTGCTTGGTTTCTTCACTTTCTTCCATCAGCATTGCACGAATCAGTTCCTGCCCGTCTGATTTTACAATATTTATCGGAACTTGTAAAGCTTTTTCGACATCCTGCTTTGTTAGATCGTCCAAAAATACTTCTTCATTACTTCTAAACATATTCGCTGGAAGAAGAAGAACCTCTCCTAATGGCTTGCCTTTAAGCTGCTTAATTAAATCCTGTCCAGTGATCAAACCAGACACAGTAACACCATGTCCGAAGAAATCATTCAAAATCTCATAGACTGTAATGTTCACATTTGGGAACTTATCATGAACTTTTGCCGCAATATCCTTTAAAAATGGGTATGCCAGCTTTCCTGTCGCAAGAGACAATGTATGGACACGCTCATCACCGCTTAACGCCTCTAATGTATAATCTGTTTCTTCTATTAAAAGACGCAGCATACCAACACCATTTTCAAGCTGCACATAGCCGTCATAAACTTCTTCCGGCGGCAGAGGACGGTTTGCAAGCAGATAAAACTCATCACTTGCATGAACAAAATGTGTGCCAAAACGTTCATACATTTCATTTTGAAAACGACCAATAATATCAAGGGCATTTTCTGCATCCTCTTTTGTAAGCGGCTCTAACGGATACAAGCCTTCACGATATTTGCTTAAACCAACTGGAACTACTGACATACTCTGCATCTGCGGATATAATCCTGCAAGATCGCGAATTGAACGCTCTAGCTCGGCACCGTCATTTACTCCCTTGCACAAAACGATCTGACCGTTCATCTCAATATCTGCATCACGAAGACGATTCAGCGTTTCCATGATCTTCCCTGCGAAACGATTGTGAAGCATCTTTACGCGAAGCTCTGGATTTGTCGTCTGAACTGAAATATTGATAGGTGACAGATGATATTTTATAATACGTGAAAGATCATGCTCTTTCATGTTTGTCAATGTAATATAATTTCCCTGAAGAAATGAAAGTCTTGCATCATCATCTTTAAAATAAAGCGTATCGCGCATTCCCGGCGGCATCTGGTCAATAAAACAGAAGATGCACTTATTTGTACAGGAACGATAATCTGACATAAGACCGCTCTCAAACTCAATGCCAAGGTCTTCGTAAAAGTCCTTATCGAACTCCCACTCCACCTCTGAGCCATCCTTTTTCTGGACAACCATATCTATTTCTTCATTTTGAATATAAAAACGATAATCAAGGACATCCTCGATATCCTGACCATTAATCTGCAGGATCTTATCACCTGGCTCTAGCTCTAGCTCCTCTGCAATTGAGCCCGGCGCCACCGATTTGATCTGATGGGCATGTTTCATAAAATTAACCTCCCGGCCCGCAGGCCTGTATCTATAAACTGTCAAGTAAAAAACAGCAAATTTCTCCATATTTTACTATCATACCAAAATTCAAAAGATCCTACAAGAGTTTTATTAAAAAAAGAGGAGCGTCAAAATGACCACCCCTCTTTTGTAATATTTTTATCAAATCTTCTGGAACTTAGCAGCATATACCGGGAAGGTATTTGTGCCCTTGATTTCCTTATCGGCAGAGATGGTTACATTCTTATCTGTGATAACATACTCAAGATCACAGCCTTCACCAACTACAGTATCCTGCATCAGCACGCAGTTTCTTACCTTTGCGCCCTTTGCAATCTTAACACCTCTAAAGAGTATACTATTCTCTACCTCTCCCTCGATGATACAGCCATCGGCAGCCATTACGTTCTTTACCTTAGAACCGTTGATGTAACGTGTCGGGTTATCATCACGAATCTTTGTGTAAATAGGATTTGGTGCAAACAGTGCATCAAGATTTTCATCCTCAAGAAGCTTCATGTTCTCATCGAAGTAGCTCTTCATATCAGTGATTCTTGCAAGGTAGCCGTCAAAACGATATGCCTTTACATTCAGCTTATCAAGTCTCTGTGCTAAGATATCACGCTCAAAGTAAACATATCCGCGAACAAATGCAGTATGTACTAAATCAATCAAAAGCTCTCTCTTTAAGATATAGATATTCATAGAAAGCTTCTGTGGACCAGACTCTTCGGAGTTTACATAAATCTTCTTTACTCTATCTCCTTCAAGTGCAAGTGTATAGAAGAAGTCTTCCTTCATGATATCTAAATTCTTAAGACTGTCTGCTAATTCCTCTTCCTTATATGCAACTGTTACATCAGCACCGCTCTCAATATGAGCCTGCAGCATCGCACTGAAATCAAAATTAACTGCAATATTGGCATCTGACATTACAACATACTCTTCTTTCTGGTCACGAAGAAGACTAAGAATGCTGGCAAGTGCCTCAACACGTCCGTTATACATCTTTACAGTCTTCTCTGCAAATGGAGGAATAATTGTCAAACCACCATTTTTACGGGTAAGATCCCACTCACGTCCTGAACCAAGATGATCCATCAAGGAATGATAATTATTGCGGACAATAATAGAAATATTATCAATTCCGCTGCTTACCATACTTGAAAGGACAAAGTCAATCATACGATAACGTCCTGCAAAGGGAATGGAAGCCATAAGACGCTCTGTTACCAGCTCCGGAACCATATTATCATAACTGTTCGGGAAGATAATTCCCAGCGCATTTACATTTGATTTTACCATTGTTCTTCACCACCCTTTACATTCTCGCTGACCATTGCGTTCGGACCAATCTTTGCATTGTCTCCAATATAAACACCTGCACCGACTGTCGCAACGCCCTTGCCGCCCTCTGAGAGCGCCTCACCTACAACTGCATTTTCGCCAATTACAACATTCTCAGCGATAATACAATGTCTTACCTGTGCACCTGCCTTGATTACAGTGCCACCCATGACAACTGCATCCTCAACAACTGCACCCGGCTCTACAGAAACACCTGCAAATAAAATGGAGTGCTTTACTTTACCATGGATACGGCATCCATCGGTAATCATGGAGTTTTCTACTTCTGCATCTGCACCAATGCGATGACCTGTCATACCGCTGTTTCGGCTGTAAATCTTCCAGTTTTCATCGAACAGATTGATACCACTGTGCTCAGGATCAAGAACCTCCATATTTGCTTCCCACAAGGAAGAAATAGTTCCAACATCCTTCCAATATCCATCAAAACGATATGCATACATCTTACGTCCGTCACGAAGAAGGTTTGGAATAATGTTGTTTCCGAAGTCATTTTGAGAATTTGGATCTGCCTCATCCTCAATAAGATACTTCTTTAAGATATCCCAGTTGAAAATGTAAATACCCATAGAAGCCAGATTTGACTTTGGATTCTTTGGCTTCTCCTGGAACTCTGTAATACGAGAATCCTCGTCAGCCACCATCAGGCCGAAACGAGATGCCTCATCCCACGGAACCTCCATAACTGCCACGCTGAACTCTGCACCCTTTTCCTTGTGGAAACGAAGGAAATCACTGTAGTCCTGCTTGCAGATCTGATCACCTGAAAGGATGATTACGTACTGTGGATTATAACGCTCTATAAAGGAAATATTCTGATAAATCGCATTTGCGGTTCCCTTATACCAGTCAGAGCCGGATGCCTGCTGATACGGTGGAAGAACATGAACGCCGCCATGCAGACGGTCAAGATCCCAAGGTTGTCCGTTTCCAATATATTCGTTTAATACCAACGGCTGATACTGTGTGAGAATACCGACGGTATCAATACCTGAATTCACACAATTTGATAACGGGAAATCGATAATACGATATTTTCCACCGAAAGGTACTGCTGGTTTTGCAAGCTTCTGTGTCAGTGCATACAGACGTGATCCCTGTCCACCGGCAAGCAGCATTGCAATCATTTCTTTTGCCATGATTAAAATCCCCTCTTTCACTTAGCATACATCTAAATTATACCATACTTTTCAAAAAAAGCGATGGTTTTTTGTTCAAAAATACTCATTTTATTTTGTTACTTTTCAACAAATTCGCATTTTGTCCTATACTTTATCATATTTGCTTTTTATTTTTGTGAAAATAAGGTAGAAATTGCGCAAAAAGAAGTTGAAATTCGGTTGACAAAAATAAAAAAGCACTCATGCAAATGTTTACATGAGTGCAATCTTTTGCTTATTCTATTTTCTCTGACAAATCTGGCTGCTCTTGTATCTCTTCTGATACTTCTGGCTGTGGCTCTTCTAGTATTTCTGCCACTTCTGGCTGTGGCTCCTCTAGTATTTCTGCCACTTCTGGCTCTTTTTGTTCCCACTCTTTAGTGTTTTCTTCCTCGTCCACCACTTCCGGTTCTAATATCTCTGTCTCTGACTTAGCATGCATGAAATATTCCTGAATATCAATCTGCTTTTCTGTCAGCAAATACAGCTTATAATAATAACGATTGTTATACAAGAAATTGATTTCGCCGCCAATAAGCACAATATTCATGCAGACATACATCCATACTAAAAACACGATAATTAACGCAAGGCTTCCATACATAAAGGCAAGATTCTTACTGTTGCGTATATATGTGGCGTAGATCGCTGAAAAGCTGTACCATCCAATAGTTGCTGCGATTGCACCAGGCATCTGCTTTCTATAAGGCAGACGCTTTTGCGGGAAAATGTTGTAAACGGCAAGAAAGAAAAGAATCATGCCGCCAATCGCAATGCCATTTTGCAAAATGGTAATCAAAACAGTCCAGTTTTCAAGTTCTGGCCATACCGAAACTAAAAACACACGAAACTTGCTTCCATATACAAGAAATGCCATTACAAGAAGCATTATCACTAGAAATATGCCCGTATATACAAGACACAATGCCCTGTGTACAAACCAATTTCGCTGTTCCTCTCTTTTATAGACGCGGTTTAGTCCCTTAACTAAAAATGAGATTCCCGTTGATGATGACCACAATGCCATGATAATTGTGATCGACAACGCTGATACGCTAAGCGATTTCTCATACAAATCAGACACAGTTCCTGTTACAAGCTCAAGCATTTCTTCTGGAAGAACAGAGGATACTATCTTTAGAAGTACCTCTGGCGACAGCATCATGCGTGACATAAGCCAAAGCAAAATCATCAGCATTGGGAACAATGACATAACCATAAACAATGTAATAGTTGCAGCATTTGTCATGACCTGATCGTCATCGTACAGCTTTTTTGCAAATCCGATAGGATTTAAAATAGACTGAATTATACCTGTCTTTTTCTTTTCTTTAGGTGTATGTTCTTCTTTTTTCTTTTTCCGAAGATGAATCACTCCTCCACCTGCTTTATCACTACTTCACCGGCGTGCTTATAGATACTTCCGGCGGGAACGATTCCTCTGACTGAGGAAAGTGGATAGATATTGCTGTTTGGTCCGATAACAGTTCCCGGATTAAGAACGCTTCCACAGCCAACCTCTACATTGTCGCCCAGCATTGCACCGAATTTCTTTAATCCTGTCTCGATCGCTTCATTTTCTGATTTTACAACAACAAGCTTTTTATCAGACTTAACATTTGATGTAATGGAACCTGCACCCATATGAGACTTATATCCCAAAATGGAATCACCTACATAATTATAATGAGGAACCTGTACATTATTGAACAAAATTACATTCTTTAATTCTGTTGAATTGCCAACTACACAATGCTTTCCAACGAGTGCATTTCCACGGATAAAAGCACAATGACGAACTTCTGTATCCTCGTCAATAATACATGGTCCTGTAATAGATGCCGTTTTTGCAACTACAGCTGACTTTGCCACCCATACATTCTTCTCAATCTCATCAAACTTATCCTTCGGAAGTGTCGGGCCAAGTGTTAAGATAAAATCCTTAATCTTCGGAAGGATTTCCCACGGATAGCAGTCATCCTTAAAAAGCTCCTTTGCGATTGTCTCTTCTGTGTTATAAAGTGCAGATATTTTAATTGAATCCATCTTTTTACCATACCTTTCCGTAGTCTGCGTTTTTTGCAGGCTGCCTGTCATCATTAGTTTACTTTATATTTTGCTTTTGTGCAACCATGTTTTTTTAAGACTTGCGCGAAGTCTCATAAAAAGCCTCAAAGCCTGTAAAGTTTCCGCGGATTGCTCCCGGATTTGTTACCTGCTTAACTCCCTGTGTTCTTCTAGCAACAAAATTTTGCAGCTTATCCATATATTCCTGTGATGTGATCGTACCCTCTGAAACATAAGTCAGTCCCTTTTCCCAGCTAGCTGTCAGCTCAGGATTTAAAAGCTGCCTGATAGACACAGCTACTACTTCATATATGGCTTCTCCAAGCTTTTGCGGCTTTATGATCTGTGTCTTTGCATTTAGAGACAAATATCCATTTGATACAAGTTTTTTTAAAATCTCTGCACGCGTAGCACTTGTTCCAATGCCGCTTCCCTTAATCTGCGCGCGAAGCTCATCATCTTCAATAAGCTGGCCTGCATTTTCCATGGCCAGAATCAGTGAACCTGAGTTATAGCGCTTAGGCGGTGATGTCTCACCCTCCTTTACAGCATATGATGTTTCTTCAAAGAGCATACCCTTTTTTAAGCCTGACAAAATGCGGCTTAAAAATGATGTTTCATCAACAGCAAATTCTTCCTCGCCTTCTTTTTGTGCTGTACTTTCCTGTGGCATGCCTGTTACCTTTAAATAGCCCGGATCCTCCAGCATACGATATGATGTGAAAAAGTGCTCCGTCTTTACCTGAAATTCAAGTGCGTATTTTTTATAGACAGCCGGCCCATAAAAAATGCTGAGAAAGCGGCGGCAGATTACCTCATATACGCCCTTTGCCACGCCTGACAAACGCTCATATGCACCAAGACCTTGTCCCGTTGGAATAATGGCATAGTGATCTGTGATCTGCTTATCGTTTGTGTAGCGTGTCTTTGCGATTGTTTTCCATGCATCCTGTGACAAGATTTCCTGTGCAAAACTGCCCACAGGTGCAAAATTACTTAAGCCGCGAATATTTTTTGAAATTTCTTTTGCCACTGCAGTAGAAAGCACACGCGCATCTGTTCTTGGATATGTGACCATCTTCTTCTCATATAATTCCTGAACGATTTTAAGTGTCTCATCAGGACTTATCTTAAATCGTCTTGAACATGTATTTTGAAGCTCGGCAAGATTAAATAAAAGCGGTGGCTGCTTCTGCTCTTTTTTCTTCTCAATTTTAATTAAAGTACAGTCAGGCTTTTTTTCTTCTGGATTAAGAGGTGCCTCCAGATAACTTATAAGCTCCTGTGCCGTCTCTCTCTTTAAAAAGCCATTTTCCTTATAAAGCTTTGGCGACTGAAAATACTTTGAGCCTTCCACACTTCGCCACTCAGCCTCTATAGTTCCCTTATTTTCCTCCTGCGCCACAGGAAGCGATATAATCACACGGTAAAATGGTGTCTTTACGAAGCTTCGTATTTCACGTTCTCTTCGTACAACCATGCCTAGTACGCATGTCATTACACGTCCTACTGAGATGACAGACCACTTTGTATTCATAAAGGAAGCAACAGCAGGACCAAATTTCAGCGTCAGTGCTCTGGAAAAATTGATGCCCATAAGATAATCTTCTTTCGCTCTTAAATAAGCAGAATCGCTCAGATGATCATAAAAGCTCCAATCCTTTGCCTCACGTATTCCTCTTAAAATTTCTTCTTCTGTCTGAGAATCAATCCACACTCTCAGCCTCTTTTTGTTCTTGACGCCGGCCATCTGGTCTACCAGACGATAAATATATTCACCTTCACGTCCAGAGTCGGTACAAATATAAATAGTATCTACATCTGCACGGTTTAATAATCCCTTTACAATGGCAAATTGTTTTTTGACAGAGCCAATCACCTCATATTTCCATTTCTCTGGGAAAAATGGAATTGTATTAAGGCTCCACTTTTTGAGTGCAGGATCATAGACCTCTGGATAAGACATCGTGATCAAATGACCAACACACCAAGTCACCACATACTGGTCAGACTCTAAATAGCCGTCCTTTCGTCCGCCATTTACCTTAAGCGCCTTTGCAAATTCTGCTGCAACGCTCGGCTTCTCAGCGATAAACAATTGTTTCCCCATGAAAAAACCTTTCTACATTTACTTTTTTCCTTAAAACGCAAACAAGAGGCAGTAGTTTTTGCTGCTGCCTCCTCCTTGCTGTTTATTATTATGTTTGATACCAGATTGCTGCGTGCTTTGCACTCTCGCAATCTTCAAAAACATTCGTAATCCGCTCATTTTTCTTCAAAAAATGGCTACTTACTCATGTTTTTGGCGAGTCAAGAGATCAGAAATCCTCTTGCAAGCAAGCTTGCATCGGATTTTTGACCTTTTGACTCTGATGGTATCATATTATACCGTATGGAAACGATATTCTGTAACAGTTGTAAACTTTGTATTTGCCTTTAATACACAGCTCTTGAAATTCTCATGATGAATGGAATCCGGGAAAAACTGTGTCTCAAAGCATGCACCGCAGAATGGCTTATATGAGCTTTTATTTTTTCCGCATTCAATTGTTGTTCCATTTGCAGTATATACCTGCATACCTGGCATATCGGTATAAACATCCATCACGATACCGCTCTTTGCACCTGTCATAGATGCAACCTTTGCAAACTTGCCATCTGTCTTTAAGACATAGTTATGGTCATAGCCGCCGCCATTTTTTATCTGCTCATCATCTGCATGAATATCCTGTCCGATGGTTTTTTCTGTTCTAAAGTCAAATGGTGTTCCTGTAACATCTCTATACTCACCTGTCGGGATCAGAGTTGCATCAGATGGTGTAAACTGATCAGCATCAATCCATACCTTCTGTGACAAAACATCACCACTGTCATGACCATCCATGTTAAAATAGCTGTGATTTGTCAGATTTGCAAGTGTGTCCTTATCGCTCTCCATATCATATTTAAGAGAAAGACCATTCTCATCACTTAGCGTATAGGTAACTGTAACTGTAAAGTTACCCGGATAATTCTGATCACCATCTGGACTATGAAGTGTAAATGCAACTGAGTTTTCTCCAATCTTTGCATCCCACAGACGCTTATAGTAGCTTCCCGGGTTGCTGTGAAGATTGTTAGGACCATTATTAGCCTCAAGCTTATAAGTAACTCCATTTAAAGTGTACGTTGCATTTGCAATACGGTTTGCATGACGGCCTACGACAGCGCCAAGACTTCCGTTATTCTCCAGATAAAGCTTTGGATCACCAAATCCTAATACAACATCTACCAGATTTCCATTTTTATCTGGCACAAGAAGACTCTCAATAACAGCACCAATATCAAGCAAAACTGCCTTCATTCCTGATTTGTTTGTGAGTGTGTAGGAAGAAATTTCCTTCTGATCGGCTGTATAGCCATAAAACTTTTTTTCAACAGACATTTTTATCCCCTTTCTGTCATCATTTATATTTTACGCTTATGCGTTCTTTGGTGTGATATAGCCCTTTGCAGTTAAAAGCTCTGCACTCAAAACTGCACCGCCTGCTGCACCACGCAGTGTATTGTGGGAAAGACCAACAAACTTATAGTCAAATGCAGTATCTTCTCTCAGACGGCCTAATGAGATGCCCATTCCATGCTCATAATCACGATCTAAGTGTACCTGCGGACGGTTGTCCTCCTCCATGTAGCGGATGAACTGCTTTGGTGCGCTTGGAAGATTTAACTTCTGCGGCTCGCCGCTGAAATTGTTCCAACGATCAATGATCTCTTCCTTTGTTGGCTTCTTCTTAAAGTTTACAAATACTGCTGCTGTATGACCATCCTCAACTGGTACACGGATGCACTGTGTTGTGATCAGCGGTCCCTCTGCCTTCTTGATCACACCATCCTCAATCTTGCCCCAGATACGAAGCGGCTCCTGCTCACTCTTTTCTTCCTCACCTGCAATGTAAGGAATTACGTTGTCGATCATCTCCGGCCAATCCTTGAAGGTCTTTCCTGCTCCGGAAATTGCCTGATATGTAGTTGCAACAACAAGTGTTGGCTCAAACTCGCGCAGTGCGTGAAGTGCCGGTGTATAGCTCTGGATTGAGCAGTTTGGCTTTACTGCGATAAATCCTCTCTTGGTGCCAAGACGCTTTCTCTGATAAGGAATGATTTCTGCATGCTCTGGATTTAACTCTGGAACCATCATCGGAACATCTGGTGTCCAGCGATGTGCGCTGTTATTAGATACAACCGGAACCTCTGCCTTTGCATAAGCTTCCTCAATTGCACGGATCTCATCCTTTGACATGTCAACTGCACTAAATACAAAGTCTACCTGTGCAGCAACTTCTTCTACCTGATTAACATTTAACACAACAAGCTTCTTTGCTGCCTCAGGCATCGGTGTCTTCATCTTCCAGCGTCCGCCTACTGCCTCCTCATAGGTTTTTCCTGCAGATCTTGGACTTGCTGCTACTGCAACAAGCTCAAACCACGGATGGTTCTCCAAAAGTGTTACAAAACGCTGTCCTACCATTCCTGTCGCACCAAGTACGCCTACCTTTAATTTCTGCTCCATCTGTGCACCTCTCTCTGTTTTTGTTTTTCATAACTCTTTATATGTAAGGGCTATTTGCCTACATATCGTATATTACTGCTGTGTATCTGTCGGCTCAGATTCAGTTTGCTCATCATCTTTTTCTGATGACTCCTCACTGTCAACACGAGCACCGCAATTAGTACAAAATACATCATCCTCATCAACTGCAGCACCACACTCAGGACAAACCTTCTGTGTCGGCTGCGGTTCTGACTCTGGCTGCGGTCTTTCTATTTTTGTTCCACAGTTAGGACAAAACAGCACATCCTTTGAAATGGTTGCACCGCAGCTTGGACAAGTATTCTCGTTTTTGATATCCCTAATCTGCTGCTCACACTTAGCAATCTTTTCCATAGCATCAGCAATGATCTGAAACTGATTTGCCATATCATTCTCCACATCATCCTTGTGAAGCTCATAGTATCTTTCTCCGATTGCCATGTATGTATTTTTCATCTGATTTTTTGCTTCATTTACCTGAGCATTCAAACGAGAAATGGCCTGCTGCTCTTCGAGCTTGCCCTTGATATCTTTCGTCATCTCCTGGGCTTTGTTTCCAAAATCCTTTGTTACCTTTGAAAATTGATCAAAAATAGACATCGTATCCTCCTTCAACACTTTAATTTAGTATCATAAAGTATAGCACTTGCTTTTTCTTTCGTCAATGACTCATTTTTCAAAATGGTATCATATCCTATATTGGGGGTTGTGTTCACGGGTTTTCTTATACAAAATGCACTTTTTCCGTGAAGATATATGCCCTTAAGCTTCATTAAAAGGAGGCAACTATGGAACCAATGCTTGATGTTAGCAATCTTTCCTTTGATTATCTTTCTGCATCATCTTGCTTACCTGTAATCGACAATATCTCGTTTCAGGCTTTTGAAGGCGATTTCATATCGATTGTCGGACCGTCCGGCTGCGGAAAATCAACGCTTCTTGATATTATCGCCGGTCTGATGCCGTCATCTGCCGGACAGGTTTTCTTTTTAGGCGAGCCTGTCATAAAACCGAGAAAGGAAATTGGATATATGCTGCAGAGAGATCAGCTTTTTGAGTGGAGAAGCATTCTTCGCAACACACTTCTTGGTCCTGAAATACAGCATTCCTCCCATAAAGATAAAAGAAAAGCACGAAAAACTGCTTCTGAAATGCTTACTCGCTATGATCTTGGCGGCTTTTTGGGTGCAAAGCCTTCTGAATTATCCGGCGGCATGCGCCAGAGAGCTGCTCTTATTCGCACACTGATCATGGAGCCCACGCTTTTACTTCTGGATGAGCCATTTTCAGCACTTGATTACCAGACAAGGCTCACTGTCTGCAATGACATTTGTGAGATTATCCGCACGAACAAGAAAACTGCCATTTTAGTCACACACGATCTGGCAGAGGCTGTCAGTACAGGAAACAGAGTGCTTGTTTTAGGGAAGCGACCTTCAACAATTAAAATGGAGCTCGTATTTGATCCTGATTTTACTACACTCTCACCACTCGCCCGCAGGAACCATCCATTATTCAATCCATATTTTCAAAAGCTTTGGGAGGCATTTGCCCATGAAAAATGAAGAATTGATGCGTCTGCTTGCCAGACGACAAAAAAGAAACCGCAAGCTTTTAACTGCCGGACGGTTTCTGATTGGAATTTTGTTTTTTGCCATCTGGGAGCTTTGCGCCCGATTTGGCATTATAAATGATTTTATTTTCAGCAGTCCGTCACGCGTCATACGCACAATACAAAGCTTTGCAGCCAATAATACACTGTGGCTTCATGTTTCTGTTACACTAAAAGAAACAGCACTCAGCTTTTTTATGACTATGGTCATAAGCCTTTTTACCGCTCTTTTATTCTGGCGCTTTCGCTGGATCTACAAGCTGTTTGAGCCATATCTGATTCTGTTAAACAGCCTGCCAAAATCAGCACTTGCACCACTTTTAATTGTGTGGCTTGGCAATAAGCCGCGCACCATCATTGTTGTCGCAGTTTCTCTCGCCGTATTTGGCGCAATATTAACGCTTTACCACGCATTTGAATCTGTTGACCCAGAAAAGATAAAGCTAATACAAACGCTAAACGGCACAAAAATGCACATCATCACAAAGGTCTTGCTTCCCAGCACCGTGCTAGTCTTTATCAACAACATGAAGGTCAACATTGGCCTTTGTCTTGTCGGTGTGATAATAGGTGAATTTTTAGCAGCCCGCGCAGGTCTTGGCTACCTGATAATTTATGGCAGCCAGACCTTTAAAATGGACTATGTAGTTACATCCATAGTAATTTTATGTACGGCAGCTATTGTGCTGTATGCACTTCTTACATGGGCTGAATCTGCTTACAATCGCTATTATTTAAAGAATGCCTCAGCAAACTGATCCATTGCAAGCTGACTAGAACGAGCCATAAGCTCACGGCTGGAATGCATTGCCAGAATCGGTACGCCAAGATCTACTGTCATTGCCGGAATTGAAGTACTTAAGATACTTCCAAGTGTTCCGCCGCCAACAACATCTCCATGATTAACAAACTTTGTATGAGCGATCTTCTCTGCACGGCAGATTCCCTCTACAATTGATACTGCATTAGTATCTGTTGCATATCTCTGGTTGTAGTTCATCTTGATAACAACACCACCCTCCATTGGAATCGGATTGGTCGGATCGTTCTTCTCTGGATGATTCGGATGCATAGCATGAGCTACATCCAGTGATGCTGTCAGGCTGTGAAGCATTACGTCGATGAATGCTGTGCGGCTCTTGTCTGTATCTTGTGTATTCAGATAAATCTTCTCTAAAATGGAAGACAAGATTACTGAGCCTGCACCCTGCTTTGAGCTTGAACCACACTCTTCGTTATCAAACAATACAACAAGATTACAGATATCAGAAAGTGCCTCTGTATCAATGATTGCATTTAAGCATGACTGGCAGGATGTCAAATTATCAAGTCTTGGCGCTGATAAAAACTCATCATCAAAGCCTGTAATTGATGGCTCCTCACCGTTACATAAAAACAGCTCATAATCAAGAATGCTGTCTGCCTCAATGCCAAGCTCTGCAGCGATCTTTCCAAGAAGCCATCCCTGTGTATTTTCCTTTGCTCCGATTAAAGAGACAATCGGCTCAAGATCAGTCTGAACCTTTAACTCAACACCCTTATTTACTTCTCTGTTCATATGAATTGCCAGATTCGGGATTACGGCAACTGGCTTTTTAGAATTGTACAGCATGGTCTTAGGATTAAATGGATCATCTGTTGCTACACATACACGTCCTGCAATTGTCAGTGGACGATCAAGCCATGTATTTAAGATCGGACCACCATAGCGCTCTACATTTAAAGTGATGCAGTCAGATTTCTTTCTTTCCGGATTTGGCTTAATCATAAAGCACGGATTGTCGATGTGGGATGTGATAATACGAAATCCCTTAAAGCCAGACTGCGGCACACGAAATGCAGCAAGTGAACGATCATAAATTGATACATAATATGCCTTTCCAGGCTCAAGCGCTGCAGACTCTGCAAGTGAAATACGCTCAAAACCTGCCTTTTCAAGCTGACTGATGGCCTCCTTCATTGTATGATACGGTGACTGGGAGTGGCGGATCAGCTCAACCAGACGATTTGTGGATTCCTGTAATTCCATAACTTTTCCTTTCTGACAGGGCTTATAAATAGCCCTGTTCTGCAACTGCAATTAATGTTGCGATGCTTCTCGTATCATACCATAAAAAAGGGAGGTTGTCACCCTCCCTTTTTCTTTGCGGTTACTTATTCAGTTCACGGAGCGAGGTTACGAAAGCCCTTAGGTGCAATGGTTTCTGTTTTATTTATACTATTTTAATTTCTATATCCATCTTAATTGAACATATATAGCTCAGCAAAGATTCTACTCCAATCAAAATTATATACATTATAAACATATATTCTCCCGACAAATGCGGATAACCTGAAACGGTATTTATGTTTTCAAGACTGCTCCAATTTATCGGAGAAACATAAAGCAAACCATATTGTTTAAAATTTGTAAAATATACAGCTACTGGATCCAACATAATAAAGAACACTGCTGCTGAAATTCCTATTGTTTTTTTGCCAATTTTTAAATTTAACAGATACATCAGCTTACCAATGAAAACTATACTTAACCATCCAGTAATAAAAGTGTATATAAATGCAGCTAAAGGATAATAATTTTGTATTACTCGTACTGGCATTACTAGTCCCCACGTATAAACTGGAATTAAGCTTCTTTGATTTACAACAAAATCTCCTGCAATTTCTCCCCAAAGTCGATTTGTTGAAACTGTTGGAAGAACTGCTATCAGCGAAATAAGCGAAATAAACAACATATAGAGGAATGCTGCCAGCCACAAGTACATGTTTTCACCCAGATACCAGCCTTTTCGTTTGCACCTTAAAATCATATATGGTTTTTGATTATTCAAAAAAGGGGCATTACAAAATAGCATAACACAACCTAAGTAGATTAATACTTTTAATAATCCATTACTATTTTCTGCCTCCGCAAAAACAATTGGAAGAACAAACGGCGTAATTGTTTTTCCTGTTGCCTGCCCATACTCAGATAATCCATGAAGATATCGAAAAATCAATATTGTTTCTATTGCCGCAATCATCCATATTCTATAATTTTTACGCCACTGTATAAAATTGCTTTCGCAAACATACCAACCTTTCTTCAAATTACCCATTTTCATACCTTCCTTTTAGTTTTTTCCATAATACAACTCCCGAAATCGCATTTAACACAAGTAATAAGCTAACAGAATATAAATAATTCCAAAATGAACTATCCGTCATTCTGAGCATTTTTGCTGCACTCGTAAGATTCCAAACATCCAACTCTCTCGGCAAAAAATCAGTAATTGATAATAATCCATAATAAACCAAAAAGGAAATTGCATGTGCTGCAAAGCGATCTGGCATATAAAATACAATCCATAACCCAAAAGAAGTAAAAAATGATGCAGATAATCCAAAAATTAATCCCATCGCTGCCAAATAAAGAATAGGACCTAGTGTTTGATAAATATCGTAGTATTCAACTATATCTTGCTGTGGATTATTACCTACTAACGGCATTAGCGGTCTTACGAAAGCCACAAAAAGCAAAATTCCACCAATCGTTGCTGTTGTTACAAGAAACATATTCGCAGCAATCTTTGAGATCACATATCGCTCTATCCTTCCTACTCGAAGTTTTTGAAACAGGAAAAAACCACTGGAGATATCTTCATAAACACTTCCTGCACACAGTAATGATAATACCGCAATCATGACTGCTTTAAAACGATCAAAATACAGCACGTATAAAACATGCTGAATACTACTAAATACGACGTTAGCATTTTCTCTAAATTCTATCGCCTGCGACAGATTTTCTGTCCACCCAAGTGCAAATAGTATTGCTACCATCATCATCACATATATTATTTTCCCATGCAGTATACCACGTTTTAGTTCCGCTTTTAATTCCTTCATATGTGTCTCCTATTAATACATGATTAATCCATCAACTGCATTAATCAAAAAATATCCATTTTCCTGATGTTTCCCATCTTCTGTATCACTATATGTGTCATACTCATTCAAATCTTTGTATAGCCATACGGATTCAGAATTTTTTCTTTTTTGAAAACCAAAACGCCAATATGGTGAACATTGAATTCCTTCAGATGACAGTTCATCTACTGCATACACCAATGAAATATCAATAATCTGTATACTCTTTCCATCAATATTTGTCGCATTTATTTCCTTATCCAAATAATCTGCTGCCTGTGTCCTGTCAATCAAATTTTTCTTTTGTTCGCTGCAAATACGATAACGTGGAGGAATTTTCATATATAATAATCCCTTCACTGGATGATAAACCATCCACGCAATATCTAAATTTCCATTGTTTTCTAATATTCTTCCATTTATTAGGGGATTTTTCATTATAACTAAATATGCCTCGTCCTCTTGTGTCCACGGCTTCCCACCTGTAAATACACCTGACCAAGTACCATCATATTCATCTTCTTTATTTTCATAACCAGGACCAGATACACTATCTTCTGCATTTTTATTAATTTTCTTAATACTCTGCAAATCCATTGCATATGTTCTAACGTATGTATAGGAATATCCTATTTTTTCTGCAATCTCTCTGCAATTTTTTTCTGCATCTTCAGGCTTCATTTCACTATCAATTTTATCCTGTGGAAATGATTCCCTCAACAAAATTTCCTGCCACCGAAGTGTATTGGTTGCCATCTCTGCGATTGCAGAATAGCTTCCTGACACGCCTTTTACTTCATATTCTAAGCCAAGCATATCATACTGGCGTACTCTTCTGTCCCCATCCGTCAAATAATACATGCCATATTGATTTTGACTTTGCTCAACTTCATCTAACGATTTTTCAAATATAGCATTACAAACATCAGACAATTCATATGGTTCTATTTCTAGTGCTAATATATTCACGTTGTTTTCCTGCTTATCCTGAGATTGTTTGCTTTCTTTCATACTACTTTCTTCAACACTGCTTTCGCTTGTTGTGTTGTTCGCAGATGGCGTTGTTTTTATTGCTTCGGAAGATTTGGCTTGCGTTGCTTCTCCTGTTTCTTCTAATAGCTGTTGTGCTATTGATATTCCATTTGGCATGAACTGCTGACGATCCTGACTTGTCATACGAACTGATTTGCAACCAGTCAAAATTATTCCTGTTAATATTACTGAATATATTTTATATTTTTTTCTCATACAAGTTCCTTTCTGCCGTGCTGAGATAAAACACATATTTTATTCAGCACGGCAAATTTCACTTATCACTTTACATACTCATTTATTCTCTCTTGATCTCATGTCCGACCATTTTTCCCTTATCAAAGCGAAAGATTTCATCGCAAAGCGTTCCGATATCTTCTTTACTGTGGCTTGCCAGAACAATTAGCTTTCCATCTTCTTTTTGTTTCAAGAAAAGCTTCCACATTTCCTGTACGCCGTCATTATCCAGACCGCTTAAAGGTTCATCTAACAGCAAAATATCTGGATTTTCCATCAATGCCTGCGCCAGTCCCAGGCGTTGGCGCATACCTAGTGAATACTTTCCTACCGCCTTTTTGCTTTCTGGATCTAGCCCCACAAGACGTATCGCGTCTTTTATCTGCTCATCTTTGATTTTTCCCTGAATCATAGCAAGAAGCTTCAGATTTGTGAAGCCAGAATATTCTGGCAGAAAACCCGGATTTTCGATGATAGCACCAATATTTTCCTGCATGTCATCATTTTCTCCGACTACTTTTCCATTTATCAAAATTGTTCCCTGCGTTGCCTTTACAAACCCGAGGATATGCTTCATAAGCATAGTCTTTCCGGAACCATTTCTGCCCACAAGTCCGTAGATTTTTCCAGACTCTAGCTTCATATTAATATTACTTAATACTTCTGCCTCTCCATAACGTTTTGTCAGATTTTTTATTTCAATTGTACTCATATGTTTATCTCACTCCAGTGAAATACGTGTGTAATTCTCACACGTTTTTTCTTCGCCTGCTTTGTTAGTATATGATACCTTCAGAACATATCCCTCTTTCTCATTATTATGATTCTGAATATATACTGGATATGCTTTCGTCTCATTTCCAAGACTCTCTGCATCGATATATTCGATATCATCCTCACCATTCGCTTCGGTCCACACTGCAATTCTTACATTGCTAATTCCTTCTTCGTTTGCAGAGCCATGGAATTTGACCCAAAAATTATCTTCTGTGATTGGATCCACTGTAAACCAGGCAACATCACCATCACCTTCCGGCACATCACCCGTGATCCACTCAAATGAAAAGCTGACTTCCTGCTCCTCGCTTGATGTCGTCACGTTGCTGGCTACCGAACTGCTGGCTGGCGCTTGGCTCTCTGCTGTTGACTCTGGTGCTGTTGACTCAGTTACTGCCTTCTTTTGTTGTTCTTGTGTTGACACCTGCACAGTTGTATTAGGTGTCACACTTGACGGCTGTGTATTTGCAGATGACTCCGCTGTTTTGCTCGTCTGTACTGTTGCTGCTGTGGATGTCGTTTGATTCTTATTTACAGCTCCCTGTAATTCACATCCCGTCATCATCATCATTGTTCCTGCCATTGCGTTAATCGCCGCTTTCTTCCATAATAATTTTCTCATTTATTTTGCTCCTTCCTAATTTGTCCTGTTTTAAATGCAAATCAGCCTGCCTTCGGTGGCAGAGGAATTACAAAGCTGTCTGCTGTTGTACTTTCTGTCGGCGACTCCGACTCTTTTTCTGTTATCTCTGCTGCTGTTCCCTGTTCAGATTCACTTTCTTTTTCAGACTCTGATTCAAAAGCTTGTGACTCTTTTGTAAGCACTCCTGATTCCCCTGATGATACCCAAACTGGTTCTGCTGCCCATGTCTTTTCATCTGCTGACGACAGTTTTTGAGGAAGCTGTCTTTTAGATCTGTCAAACTGAATTGAGACCATACAACCTGATATTGATACCAGTGCCGCTGTCATCCCTGCCGCTGCCAACAGCTTTTTCCATACTTTTTTCATGCGTGTTTTCCTTTCCGCTCTCCCCGTTAACTACACTTTTTTAATGTCTTCGAAATTTTAAAAGCAGTCAATTCAATAATTATTGTTTGACTATTTTTTACTTTTTCTTATGTTATCCCTATTTTATCAGCATTAAGTCTAAAATGCAATTACATTTCCTTTACATTTCTGATACATTTCTATGTATGTTTTGTTACAAAAGCTTTTTTATTTAAATTATTTTGTAACATTTAATGTAACAGTTTGACTTTATGTCAGAGACAGCCAGACGCATTACTTGCTTAAATTTATAAATCCATTTCATGAGTTTTTTCTTTAATCACCATCATCAATATGGCACAAATACTCAAACTCACCGCATAAACATACATCGAAGTCAGCATGCCTTCTCCTGAATATTTCTTCAGATTTTCAATACTGCTCCAATTTACTGGCGAAAACAGCATCATCCAACTTGTCTGTTCATGATAAAAATAAATAACGACTGGATCAGCCAGGACAAGACAACTTGCTGCCAATATTCCCGGCCAGTTTTTTCCTGTTACCACATTAAATGCGTACACAAGATACCCTAACAGCATCACCGTAAGGCTGCTTACCATATACGAATAAAATGCAGCATTCCATACAGTTGTACTCGAAATGACATTTTTCGGATATACCTTAGAATACAAAACATAATTCATCAGTTTATTCGAGGATATTTCCCATATGCTTCCCCAGCCATTCCACTCCAGACAAGGAAGCACTACGAGAAAACTACATGCCGCGATGAATGCCATATAAATAAAGGATGCGATTGCAATGTATAGACATTCTCCCTTCCACCATCTTCTTCGCCCTGCTCTGTGAATTAAAAACCATTTATTATCCTTTAAAAATGGGGCATCACAGAACAATAAAATTCCGCCAAAGAAAATCAGCACTTTTAGTAGTCCATTACTATTCATTGCATCTGCCAACAGCACCGGGAGCAAAAGTGCTGTCGAAGTCTTTCCATTTGACAATGCATAAAGCGGTACTCCAATCAAATAGCGAATAATTAAGACCATTATCACTGTACCCACTGACCAGATTCGGTAGTCCTTTTTCCAACTTAACAGATTGAGGGTCGCAATAATTGTCGCACTCTTAAATCCATCCTTCATGTTTTCTCCTCTTCATTGCCCAAAAACACAAGCACCATGGAACCATACAAAATAAAAGCATTATTCCAATCGCATAAAAGTAATTCACCGCAAAGCCATTTACGTTTAACACCTGTACGCCTGAACTTAAGTACCACACATTCACGGAAAATGGAAAGCTTCCTGTAAATGCATAAATCACATAGAATGCAACAAAAGAGGCGGCAATTCCTACGTACCGATTTGGAAATATAGATACAGCAAGAATTCCAAATGATGTCACTGAGACTGCAAACAATCCAAACAAAAGTCCTACTAATATACTATAGGCAAGTGGTCCTGCAAAATTCATTGCACATGCGAAGTAACCAAAGTACTGCGTCATACCATCTCCACCTACAAGCGGCATAATCGGCAATAGTACAATTGAAAATAGTACAAAGCTTATACAGACTGCTGACACAACCCCTATTGCATTTGAAATCAGCTTTGACAGCAGATACTCTCCTGGCCTGCATCGAAACAGAATCAATCTGTCATACGAACTGTTTCGATCATCACATAATCCAAATGTATATACCGCTGAAAGCAGAACAATTACTGCTGCCTTAAAGCGATCAAATATCAGCAGTTCCATCAGTTTCTCTAAGCTTCCCATCATACGCATTTTGTATTGCAATTCTATCATTACCGATTCCCATACATTTGCAATCAGTAATACTACTATTAGAGCAATAATCACAGGAAATCGCTTTGCACCGATGCAGCGATGCAAATCCATTTTCAGCAGTTTTAAGAGATGACTTTTCTTTTTCACTTTAAAAATTCCGATCCAAATATGGAATCTGTGCTGCCATTGACTGCATTCACCAGCATTTCTCCTTGCTTTTGGGAACTGCCTATAATAGTATCATTTGCCCAGAAGAAATCTTCTGCTTCCCCCTTGCATGTGAATTTATATCGAAAACATGGTACTAACACTGATGTTTTTTCATCTAGCGCCGTCTGATCAACTATATATACAATATCAATATCCTGTACATCTGCCTCCTCTGCCTCTACCTGATATCGCTCGGTAACTTTATCGAAATACTCCATTGCCTCATCTTCTGGTAAAATCTGTACCGGTTCTTTTTTTATTAATTCAAATTCTGGGCGAGCTTCCAAATAAATTAGGCCATATTCTGGATGCCAGATCATAACAGTAACATTATCTATAATCTGTGTGCTTAGCGGAAAACCTTCCACCTCGTCCAATCCTCGAAAAAGCATCAGCCATGCACCATCTTCTTCGCTCCATTCTCTATCATTTACCTCTTCATAGCCTACTTCTGTATAACCTGGTGCAACAATATCCATATCTAACGCTTTAACACTTTCGATTCCCATAAAATATGTAGAAATCTCACTATAGGAAAAATCAAGATCTTCCATCAGCTTCTTGCCATAGTCAATCGCCTTTTTCTTATCTTTCTCATCTCCTTCTTCTGGGAATTTTGATTCCAAATAAATATCCTGATATTGCCAGTTCCAGTTACTATAACCAAACATTGGATATGCTCGATAATAACCTGTCTTATAATACTCCACATGTTCAAGCTCATCTTCAAGCGTACCATCTTCATTATACCAGTACCTTTCATACTCTTTATCTCTTTGATAATCTTCCCCCAAAACTACAGAAGCTATTTTCTCGATATCGTATGGTTTTCGTTTTACTTCTAAGGTATAGTAAGCCTCATCATCTTCTGTAGTTGTCTCGATTTCTTTTGCATAAGCCATACTTGTCATTGCCACGCACAATACCGTCGCCGCAATGCATATTACCCTCCTTTTCATACCTTTTTCACTCCTTGTTTTTTTATTTTGTTGCTTCTATTTATTTATATTCTATATATACCATTTCTTATATAGCTTGTCAATATTATATTTAAGATTCCTAAGTATTGACTTTTTATATATTATAGTTCATACTGAAAAAAATCAAAGATTTCATTTGCAAGATGGAGGTACATTTTGAAAAATAATGCCATTAATACGTATTTAAAGTAGCTTTCTAAGCAGCTGTGCTGCAGCGAAAAAGAGAAAAAGGAAATACTGTCGTCTTTAAAAAATCGACTATCAGAATTTGAATCAGAGCATCCGACTGCTCTTAAATATGAGGATATCGTTGAACAATTTGGATCACCCAAGGAAGTGGCTAACAGCTTTTTAGGCGAATATAGTTCAACACAGCTGCATAATTTGGTAAAACGCAGGAAAATAAAGCACTTTTGCATTATTACTGCGTGCATATTAATCTTTGCAGCTTTGGTTATCTATTCTTTCCTCAAAATTCAACAGTTGCACTGGCTTCAGAATGGATATATTATTCAAGTAACTTATCCTGGTACGGATCCTCATCTTGATGAGCTTGATGTCACAATTTTTCAAACTTATTAACTACAAAGGAGATATTCAAAAATGTTTGCATATTTTTCCCCCTTTTTAACCTATAGTTCAAAGAAGCGCATTGCAAAAAACGCATCAATTCAACAATATTATAAAGAGCTTTCTTCTTTGCTTTGCTGTGACAATAAAAGCAAGAAAAAATTCCTTCATGATTTTGTTTTTCAGCTAGATGAATTTGCAAGTGAACATGATAAAGAAACAATTTCTTATAAAATGCTTTCTGATAGATTCGGCTCTCCAACGGAAATTGCAAATGCTTTTTTAGCTGAAACCAATTCCACACAATTGCAAAATCTAATTATCCATCATTCACGTAGAAAAAAACGCATTTTAATTTTGCTTTTGATTGTTTTTCTGTTTCTAGTATTACATCAAATGTACAAGATTTATCAAAGCTCTCTTACAAAACATGATTATATTATAGAAACAGCATATCCTGGTGGATCTGCTCCAGCCCTTGAAGAACTTGGTATTACCAATTATCGAACATATTAACAAAGGAGCAAGATTTCATTTACAAGATGGAGGTACATTTTGAAAAATAATGCCATTAATACGTATTTAAAGTAGCTTTCTAAGCAGCTGTGCTGCAGCGAAAAAGAGAAAAAGGAAATACTGTCGTCTTTAAAAAATCGACTATCAGAATTTGAATCAGAGCATCCGACTGCTCTTAAATATGAGGATATCGTTGAACAATTTGGATCACCCAAGGAAGTGGCTAACAGCTTTTTAGGCGAATATAGTTCAACACAGCTGCATAATTTGGTAAAACGCAGGAAAATAAAGCACTTTTGCATTATTACCGCGTGCATATTAATCTTTGCAGCTTTGCTTATCTATTCAATCCGCAGAATTTATTGGTTTTATTTGTTTCAGGACGGGTATGTCATTGAAACTATGTATGATGGTACAGATGTACCTGGATTTGAAGAACTTGGTATTACCAATTATCGAACATATTAATAAAGGAGATATATTATAAGCTTCCAACAAAACACTTAACATCAACATGTCATGTGATATTTACGGCAATATTTCATGATTACTACCACTATATAAATCTTAACTCTTGACTTTTATTATCTTTTCATTCATAATAAATGCTTAGTATGATGTTGGGGTTAAAAGGTGCTTTGCACTCCCGCAATCTTCAAAAAAGTTGTCGAAGGGAGGGACACATGGCAATAGAAATGTTTAAACGAGGGTCTGTTGAGATGCTTGCCCTCCTTATTTTAAATGAAGATGATGCTCACGGCTACCGTATTGTTCAGGAAATTAAGGACAGAAGCGATGGCCGCCTGATCATCAAGGAAGGCTCTCTTTACCCAATTTTGTATAAGTTGTCTGACGAGGGCTATATTATTTCTCAGGAAGATATTTCTGAGACTAAGCTTGGGCGTAAGCGTATTCGCGTTATCTATTCCATTACACCTAAAGGACGAGAACATCTGATTCAGCTTAAGGAAGAATACGATATCGTACATGACAGCATTCGCTGCATTTTTGAAAGGAGCAAAAGTCTTTAATTATGAATACCGCTATCGAACAATATATTCGTGAGCTGTCTGATTTACTTTGCTGCGATAAAACAACAAAACAACAATTTCTTTCTAAATTTCAACAGACACTAGAGGATTTTGAGGCTGAGCAGGAAAATTCACCGATTTCTTACTCGGATTTAGTTTCCGAATTTGATACTCCCAGGGCAACAGCTGATGCATTTCTTTCTCAGCTTGATATTTCTCATGTGCAGCCTGCAATGCGAACAACCAATAAAAAGAAATTATTTTGGGCTTCACTATGTGTCATAGCCATATTATTCTTAGTCGGTTTGTCCCTTTATCGTGTATACTTAAATAAGCTGGCTGACGAGGGCTATTTTGAACCGCCCGTGTACCATCTCACTCCAGCAGAAGCTCGAACTTTTGATCCTGACGAATATTTTAATGATAAATAAAACTTTTACGAAACCATTACACCTAAGGGCTTTCGTAACATAACATGTGAACTTTCATTTTTCCCTTGACAAAACCCTCCACCTCTGGTATCATAATATAGTACGGTTCAAAGCGCTTCCGTGGCTCAGTTGGTAGAGCGATTGATTCGTAATCAATAGATCACGGGTTCGAGTCCCGTCGGGAGCTTTCCAGTACAAAAGAGTGTCCGTCACCGGATGCTCTTTTTTTGGTAACTATTCAGAGCCATGCAAAATTGCTTTCTGTGAATGCTTGCATTCAGACAGAATAGCAATTTTATATGGCGAGGTAACCACATGAGCAAAATAGAAGCATCGAAGATGCGATTTTGCGAATGGGGGCTGAATAGTTACTTTTTTTGTTTAAATTCTTGGAGGTACATGATGCTTGCTTTTACACTCTCTTCTTTAAAGGATGCCACATCCCATTTGTTTACACAACCGTCTTTTGATGACTTTGATGTGCTGTCTGTTACTATTGTCAGCTATATCACTTTTTCTATGGACGGTCATTTAAATGCCGCTTTTTTTGAGGATGCTGATACGCAGCCTGACAAGCTTTGTTCCTGGCAGCGTCTTCGCCCTGTCTGTTTTTCGATAATTAAGGGTAAGCAGCCTCCTGTTTCCTTTCAGATCACATTCTTTCTTGAAAAAGACAAGGCTTCTAACTTGTTTAATGATTCGATGCTTGCCAATAATCAGGACATTGATGGCTTTACACTTCATCTTTCCTATAGAAATCACACTCTTTCATTATCGACTGGCACTGTATTTTCTCGTTTTTCCCTTGACCGTGACAGTGAACGACTGTGGGATCACTACGTTGCTGCTTGGATCAAGCAAAAGCAGCTTGATTTTGAGGAGGCTTAATCGTACAGTCAGCACTCAATTCTAGTGAGTGCTAAAATTTTTATAAAATTGTGTCTTTTCTAGCAGAATTGTCATCTTTTCGTGTTGACAAATCATGTTCATAGCTGTAAAATACGAATTGCAGCAAGAAAATAGCAATCAGGCAGCGACAGTGCTAATAATGTTCGATGTCATGATTCTAAATTGGCTATGAAAGTCGCGTCGTCAAATTTTTACGCTTGCTGTGAAAACGACAGACGCAGAAACGAGGATGTTATGAATAAAGAAGGCAGTTTATCAATTAACAGTGAAAACATATTTCCTATCATTAAGAAGTGGCTGTATTCTGACCACGATATATTCTTCCGTGAGCTTGTCAGCAATGGCTGCGATGCGGTTACAAAGTTAAAGAAGCTTGACATGATCGGTGAGTACACCATTCCGGAAGGCAAGGAGCTTTGCGTAAAGGTTACTGCTGATGCAGAGACTAAGACCATCACCTTTACTGATAATGGTATCGGTATGGATGCAAATGAGATTGATCAGTATATCAATCAGATCGCTTTCTCTGGTGCACGTGATTTCCTTGACAAGTATAAGGATAAGACAAATGATGATCAGATTATTGGTCACTTTGGTCTTGGCTTTTACTCAGCATTTATGGTTGCTGACCGTGTAACGATTGATTCTCTTTCTTATAAGGAAGGAGCTAAGGCTGTTCATTGGGAGTCTGATGAGGGTACTTCTTTCGAGATGACTGACAGCGCTAAAACTGAGATCGGTACTACTATCACTCTTTACTTAAATGAGGACAGCTACGAGTTCTGCAATGAATATCGTGCAAAGGAAATCCTTGACAAGTACTGTTCTTTCATGCCTATCCCGATTTATTTTGAGGCAATCAAGACTGCTGAGGAGCAGGCAAGAATCGATGAGGCCGAAAAGAAGGCTAAAGAAGAGGAAGAAAAGAGAAAGGCTGAGGAAGCTGCAAAGAAGGCTGCTGACGGTGAAGCTGTTGAGGCTGAAACTGAAGCTGAGCCGGCCGAAAAAGCACCTGAGGCTCCTAAGCCAATCAATGAGACTACTCCGCTTTGGGCAAAGCATCCAAATGAGTGTACCGATGAGGAGTATAAGGAGTTTTATCACAGAGTATTCCATGATTACAAGGAGCCGCTGTTCTGGATCCATCTGAACATGGATTATCCGTTTAACTTAAAGGGTATTTTGTACTTCCCGAAGATCAACACTGAGTATGATTCCATCGAGGGTACAATTAAGCTGTACAACAATCAGGTATTTGTTGCCGATAATATTAAGGAAGTAATCCCTGAGTTCTTGATGCTGTTAAAGGGTGTTATTGACTGTCCTGATCTTCCGCTTAATGTTTCACGTTCCGCTCTGCAGAATGATGGCTTTGTTAAGAAGATTTCCGATTATATCACAAAGAAGGTTGCTGACCGTCTGACTGGTATGTGCAAGACAAAGCGTGAGGATTATGAGAAGTTCTGGGATGACATCAATCCATTTATCAAGTTTGGTGTTTTAAAGGATGAGAAATTCGCTGAGAAGATGAATGATTATATCATCTTTAAGGATTTGAATGGCAAGTATCTGACTCTTCCGGATATCTTAAAGGAGAATGAGGAGAAGCATAAGAATCAGGTCTTCTATGTAACTGATGAAAAGGAGCAAAGCCAGTATATTGAGATGTTTAAAAAGGAAGGCATCAATGCCGTTCTCTTAAAGCATAACATTGACGCTCCATTTATCACAAGATTAGAGCAGAAGAATCCTGATGTTAAGTTTGTACGCATTGACTCTGATCTGACTGATTCCTTTAAGGAGGAAACATCTGATGAGGAGAAGGAAACCTTGAAGAAGGACAGCGAGTCTTTGACTGCACTCTTCCACAAGGCATTAAATAATGATAAGCTGACTGTTAAGGCTGAAAAGTTAAAGGATGCTTCTATGGCTTGTGTTATGACTCTTTCTGAGGAAGGAAGAAGAATGCAGGAGATGATGAAGATGTATGGCATGTCTGGTATGGACTTTGGTACACCAGATGAAACACTTGTCTTAAATCTTACACATCCGCTTGTTCAGTATGTTCTGGCTCACGCTGAGGATGAGTCTGTTACAAAATACTGCGAGCAGCTGTATGATCTTGCCGCTCTTGCTCACGGCACACTCTCTCCGGATCGTATGTCTAAGTTTATCACACGTTCCAATGAGATTATGATGGAAATTGCAAAATAAAATAAAAAATAAGACAGCCCAAAAGGCTGTCTTATTTTTTTATTTTTGATTACGCAAGGAAATCACGGATTCTCTTGCTTCTTACTGGGTTACGAAGCTTTCTTAAAGCCTTTGCCTCGATCTGACGGATACGCTCTCTTGTTACGTTGAACTCCTTGCCGACTTCCTCAAGTGTTCTCGGATGTCCGTCCCGTAAGCCAAAACGAAGCTCGATTACCTGACGCTCTCTCTCCTTAAGATCTCCGAGCAAGGCATCGATATGATCGCGCAGCATAACGGATTCTACATTTCCTTCCGGTGTGACTGTATTGACATCGGCAACGAAATCACCAAGGTTGGAATCATCTTCCTCACCGATTGGTGTTTCAAGGGATGCTGGCTCTCTTGCAATCTGCATGATCTCCATAACCTTATCCTCTGACATATCAAGTGCCTTAGCCAGCTCAGCAACGCTTGGCTCATAGCCTAACTCCAGCGTCAGCTTACGCTGCATCTTTGACATCTTGTTAATTGTCTCAACCATATGAACAGGAACACGGATGGTTCTTGCCTGATCAGCAAGTGCTCTTGTGACAGACTGGCGAATCCACCATGTCGCATAGGTACTAAGCTTATATCCCTTGGTATAGTCAAACTTCTCTACACCCTTGATAAGTCCTAGATTTCCTTCCTGAACAAGATCCAGAAAGCTCATGCCACGTCCGGTGTAACGCTTTGCAATGCTGACTACAAGACGAAGGTTTGCCTCGATCAGACGCTCTTTTGCGGACTCATCGCCCTGAGCTTTTTTCTTTGCAAGCTCCATCTCCTCATCCGCTGTAAGAAGCGGTACTGTACCGATCTCCTTTAAATACATACGAACAGGATCCTCTGTTCCTACACCCTCAAGCAGATCAATTGCGTCAAGATCAACATCTTCCTCATCATCGGAAAAATCTATATCTTTATCAAAATCATCTGCTGCCATATCTTCTGTTGCGGCACGCAGAACATCAATCTTCTTGCGTTCCAGATATGTGTATACAAATTCCAGTTCTTCTGGTGTCAGGGTTTCACCGGCAAAAAAATCATTTACATCATTGAAATCCAGCGTCTTATTCTTGCTAAGGCCAATTTCAACTAACTTTGTCAAACGTTCCTTTAATACTTCTTTTTCCATGTGCATTGTCCTTTCTGTAAACAATTCTCACACTGTTTCTATGTATGCCCAGGTACGCCTTTCTTTTATTCACGCCATTGGCTTCCTGTTGAAGCATCAAACAGCCACTTGCGCAATACCTTAGCAACTTTATATTATACAGGAAGTCCCCTCATTTGTAAAGAGTTTTTTGAATTTTATTTACTTTTCTTGTGGAATCGTTTCGGCTGGCACTGCAATCTTCATTGCCTGCGGCATTGCCTGAATATGAACCTTCTTGTGGCTTCCGCCATATTCTCCGTCAAGCACCCAGTCAATATCACTGTCGCTTTCAACTATCAAATCTGAAATCTCATAATTTGCTATAAACTTTGAGTTTGGATTCTTTGTTACTAGATCTGCCAGCATAACAGAAAAATCTACTGCATTATCTGGCCTGTAAACGATCATAAGATTTAGCTTGCCATCGTCAAGCTCTACATTTTGTCCGCTTATGTTCTTCATGCCGCCTACGCTGAAGGAATTGTAGACCATTGCATAAATGCACTCTCCTGCAATTTCCTCGTCGCCAAATGAAAAGCGCACCTGATATGGTTTTAGATTTCCGACCTGACGTATTCCTTCTAATATATAAGCGTTATGGCCTAACGCATTTTTTGTTTTCTGCGGTGTATTCCAGGAAACCTCTGTAAATGCACCAAATGCTGCTACATAGACGAAGTAGCTGTTTTCCTGAAATTTACCTACATCGACAGCACGGAACTTTTCCTCTGCAATCACATTTGCACAACGCTTCATCTGTGACGGAAGGCCGAGGCTGTACGCATAGTCGTTAGTGGAGCCTGCCGGAATGTAGCCAATCTTTGGACGTCTTTTTTCGTCAATAGCCATCACACCATCAAGCACCTCGCTTAATGTGCCGTCTCCGCCGCTGCAGACTACAAGATCATAGGAAGCACCCAATTCCTTTGCAAGTCTTGTCGCATCTGCCCGCTCTTGCGTCGAGTATACAACAGTCTCGTATCCAGCCTTATTGAATGTATCAATAATATCTGCCAGGTGATTTCGAATCAGTCCTTTTCCAGAATGTAAGTTGTAAATAAATAGTAATCTTTTCATAGAATACCTGCCTTTCCTGCATCATCTGGAGTACAAAAATGCCAGTTCTTTTTTGGCATCTTTGTCTGCCGGATACTGCTCTAAATAACTCATCAGTTTTTCAATTGCCGTATCGTAGTTCCCCATTTTTTCATAGCAGATGCTTTCATTCCATAAAAAATCTGCCATCTGGCTCTCATCTGCCAGCTGCATCCCTTTTTGAATCATAATCAGCGCATCCTGATATTCTCCCTGACGAACAAGGCACGATGAAAGCTGATTGTAAAGCCCGGCATCCTGTGGATCGTGCTTGATCTGTTCCTGATAAAGATTTATTGCCTCCTCACTTTTTCCCTGAAGTTCATAGCAATAGCCAAGATAATACCCTGCCTGTGCATATCCTTTGTTGTAGGATTCCTCAAATGCAGAAAATGCCTCATCTGTCTGCTCTAGCTCTAAATAAATACGCCCGCGGTAGCACCAGTCCTTTGCCTCGTAGGGAATGACCTCTAATGCTGCATTAAGCACGACCTTGCGTGCCTCTTCTGCTTCTGCCTTTTTTAGTGCATCTGCCATCGTCAGATACCCTTCGTAGTTGCGGTTATCTATATCAAGGCACTCCTGATAACAGTGAAGTGCCTGATCTACATCATCCATTAAAAGATATACATTTCCTGTCAGCTGATATATGTCACGCAAACGATAGCCTGCCTCAATGAGCTCATTGTAATCCTCAAGTGATCCCTCATAGTCGCCAAGCTTCATTTTGGCTTCTGCGCGATATCCAACCACATCAAGGCGACAGGAGCTGTCGAGTGACCCGGCAGCTTCTATCGCCTGCTGAAAGCTTTCTATTGCTTTTTCATATTCTTCTAAACCATTGTAGGCAAGTCCCATTCCTCTATAGCTATAGAAAGAACTGCCTCCTAGCTGCAGAGCTTGCGTGAAGCTTTCGATTGCTTCCTCATAATACCCCTGAGCGCAGTAGGCCTGACCCAAATTACAATAGTAGGCATCCTCTGACGGCTCCTGCGTTATTGCCTGCTTAAATAAATACACGGCATTTTGATAGTCCCCGTTTTGATATGCCTCTAGTCCCTTTTTGTTGCTGTTTGAACCTGCGGGGGCACAGGCGCTGATAGCAGCTGCCATCAGTGTCAATGCCCCCGCAAGTATTATATTTTTTTTTCGCATAAATTATATTCTTTCAGTTTTATCGTTGTGAAAACAAAATTTTGGTTCTATTTTCATACACTATTTTATCCCTTTATTGGATTGATTTCAACCCTATATTGAAAAAATATGATATTTGCAGTTCACGCGTTATGTTATGAATGCCCTTAGGTGAAATGGTTTCGTCGCCGGACCAAACTCAGCAGGTTCCTTTTACATTCTTTCTTATTGAACATTACTTTGAAAGACCTGCTTCAAGTGTCCGGCTCGTGAAATCCATTCACCTT
>OLPC01000163.1_pt1 | contig 69733 bp, 53 predicted proteins | sample 1672341 | NCBI WGS metagenome assembly OLPC01 (sample SAMEA3136673, study PRJEB25190) | human gut metagenome | reverse complement strand
GTGTGCAGGAGTTACGCAAGCAGCGCAAACGCCCGAACCGCTATGATGAAGTGGGCTTATTCTCCGGCATACTCTTTTGTGCCGACTGCGGCAGCGTCCTTTACCAGCAGCGTTACCAGAACGCCACCCGCAAGCAGGATTGTTATATCTGCGGGAGCTACAAGAAGCGTACCCGTGACTGTACGGCGCACTTTATCCGCACCGACCTGTTGACCGCCGGAGTGACCGACAATCTGCGGAAAGTCACCAGCTATGCAGCGAAGCACGAAGCCCGGTTTATGAAGCTGCTGATCGAGCAGAACGAGGACGGGGGCAAGCGCAGGAACGCCGCAAGGAAAAAGGAGCTGGAAGCCGCCGAGAAGCGTATCAGCGAGTTATCCGCTATCTTCAAGCGGCTGTATGAGGACAGCGTGACCGGGCGCATTTCAGACGAGCGTTTCACGGAGCTGTCGGCAGACTATGAAGCCGAGCAGAAAGAACTGAAAGAGAGAGCCGCCGCTATCCGGGCAGAGCTTTCCAAAGCGCAGGAAGCCACGGTAAACGCAGAAAAGTTTATGAATGTTGTCCGCAAGTACACCAGCTTTGAAGAACTTACCCCTACCCTTTTGCGTGAGTTTGTGGAGAAAATCGTTGTGCATGAGTGCAGCTATGACGAGAACGGCACACGCAGACAGGACATTGATATTTATTACTCTTTCGTTGGCAAGGTAGACCTGCCCGAATGACCGCCCGACCTATCCGGCGCAATGCGCAAACGCCGGATAGGAACGGCAAAATTTTTTACACTTCTACTACTTCTTTATCACATATCAGCAAAGTCCCAGGGCATGAAGCAGCTCATGGCTGGCGCTGGCGTGGCCGTGGTCGGCATGGTCCTCGTACCCCTGCTCTCCGGCCTGTTCACCGTCTGATCGTTCCCCTCGTTAAGCCGTCATAAGAAATCCTTGCCGCCCCTGCCCCCAAGCAGGGGCGGCTGAAAGGAGGTTGACACCGTATGGATTTCTTGTTGGATGCCCTTACTGACTGGCTGAAGGAAATGTTGGTAGGCGGCATTATGAGCAACTTATCGGGGATGTTCGATTCCGTTAATCAGCAGGTCGGAGACATTGCCACACAGGTGGGTCAGTCCCCCCAAGGCTGGAACGGCAGCATTTTCAGTATGATCCAGAACCTCTCCAACTCCATCATGGTGCCGATTGCCGGTGTGATCCTGGCTATCGTGATGACGATGGAGCTGATTCAGTTGATTACCGACAAAAATAATCTGCATGATGTGGACACCTGGATGATCTTCAAGTGGGTGTTCAAATCTGCCGTAGCCATCATCATCGTCTCCAATACTTGGAACATCGTGATGGGCGTGTTCGACATGGCCCAAAGCGTGGTGGCACAGGCGGCAGGCATCATCGGGTCCGATGCTTCCATCGACATTTCCTCTGTCATGACCGATATGGAGTCCAGGCTGATGGATATGGAACTGGGGCCGCTGTTCGGCTTGTGGTTCCAGTCGCTCTTTATCGGCATTACCATGTGGGCGCTTTACATTTGTATCTTTATCGTGATCTATGGCCGTATGATTGAGATTTACCTTGTGACCTCGGTTGCACCTATTCCTATGGCAACTATGATGAGCCGCGAGGTGGGCGGCGGAATGGGCCAGAACTATCTGCGCTCTTTGATCGCCCTGGGCTTTCAGGCATTCCTCATCATCGTCTGCGTGGCTATCTACGCCGTGCTGGTGCAGAACATTGCCACCGAATCGGATGTCATCATGGCCATCTGGAGCTGTGTGGGCTATACGGTCCTGTTGTGTTTTACCCTCTTCAAGACCGGCAGCCTCTCCAAATCCGTGTTCAATGCACATTAACCAGGAAGGAGGTAATCCCTTTGGCTTATGTACCCGTACCCAAAGACCTGACGAAAGTCAAAACCAAGGTCGCGTTTAACCTGACCAAAAGGCAGCTGATCTGTTTCGGCAGCGGGGCGCTCATCGGCGTACCGCTTTTCTTTTTGCTCCGGGGGCCTGTGGGAAACAGCGTGGCTGCCATGTGTATGATGCTGGTCATGCTACCCTTCTTCATGCTGGCAATGTACGAAAAACACGGTCAGCCCCTGGAAAAGATCGTGGGCAACATCATCAAGGTGGCCGTTATTCGGCCTAAACAGCGCCCGTATAAGACCAACAACTTCTATGCCGTGCTGGAACGGCAGGCAAAACTCGACAAGGAGGTGTATGACATTGTTCACCGCAAAGAAAAACCGGCAGGCCGATAAGGATGGCAAGCAGACGCCGCCGGTTCCCAAGAAGAAACTTTCCCGCGCCGACAGAAAACAGATCGAAGCCGCCATTGCCCGCGCCAACCGCACGGACAAAAAGGAAAAGTCCGCACAGGACAGCATCCCCTATGAGCGGATATGGCCGGACGGCATTTGCCGTCTGCCTGACGGCCATTACACCAAGACCATCCAGTTTCAGGACATCAACTATCAGCTCTCGCAGAACGAGGACAAGACGGCAATCTTTGAGGGCTGGTGTGACTTCCTCAACTACTTCGACAGTTCGATCCGATTTCAGCTGTCTTTTTTGAACCTTGCGGCATCCGAAGAAACCTTTGCCCGTGCGATTTCCATTCCCCTCCAGGGGGATGACTTCGACAGTATCCGAACCGAGTACATGACCATGCTGCAAAACCAGCTGGCCAAGGGCAATAACGGCCTTATCAAGACCAAGTACCTGACCTTCGGTATCGACGCTGACAGCCTCAAGGCTGCCAAACCTCGTTTGGAGCGCATCGAGACCGACATTCTCAACAACTTCAAGCGGTTGGGGGTCGTGGCGGAATCTCTGGGCGGCAAGGCGCGGCTGGCACAGCTTCACGGTATTTTCCACATGGATGAGCAGGTGCCGTTCCGGTTTGAATGGGACTGGCTGGCTCCGTCTGGGCTGTCCACCAAGGACTTTGTCGCTCCGTCGGGCTTTGAGTTCCGCACCGGTAAACAGTTCCGCATGGGCAAGAAGTATGGGGCGGTCAGCTTCGTCCAGATTCTTGCGCCGGAGCTGAATGACCGTATGCTGGCTGATTTTCTGGATATGGAATCCAGCTTGATCGTCAGCCTGCACATCCAGTCGGTGGACCAGGTAAAGGCCATCAAGACGGTCAAGCGGAAAATCACCGATCTGGACCGCAGCAAGATCGAGGAACAGAAAAAGGCTGTCCGTGCCGGATACGACATGGACATTATCCCGTCCGACCTTGCCACCTACGGTGCCGAGGCCAAGAAGCTCTTGCAGGACTTGCAGAGCCGGAACGAGCGAATGTTCCTTGTTACCTTCCTGGTGCTGAACACGGCGGACAATCCCCGGCAGCTGGACAACAACATCTTCCAGGCCAGCTCCATCGCACAGAAGTACAACTGCCAGTTGACCCGTCTGGACTTCCAGCAGGAGGAAGGGCTGATGAGCTGCCTGCCCCTTGGCCTCAATCAGATTGAGATTCAACGGGGGCTGACCACCAGCTCCACGGCCATCTTTGTTCCGTTCACCACGCAGGAGCTGTTCCAGAATGGCAAGGAAGCCCTGTACTACGGTATCAACGCCCTGTCCAACAACCTCATCATGGTGGACCGCAAGTTGCTGAAAAATCCCAACGGTTTGATCCTGGGAACACCGGGCAGCGGCAAGAGCTTTTCGGCCAAGCGTGAGATCGCCAACTGCTTTCTGCTCACCACGGATGATGTCATCATCTGTGACCCGGAGGCCGAGTATGCGCCCCTGGTGGAGCGCCTGCATGGGCAGGTCATCAAGATTTCGCCCACCTCCACCAACTACATCAATCCGCTAGACATCAACTTGGACTACTCGGACGATGAAAGTCCGCTGTCCCTCAAGTCCGACTTCATCCTGTCCTTGTGCGAGCTGATCGTGGGCGGCAAGGAGGGCTTGCAGCCGGTGCAGAAAACCATCATTGACCGCTGTGTGCGTCTGGTCTATCAGACCTATCTCAATGACCCCCGCCCGGAGAATATGCCTATCTTGGAGGACCTGTATGACCTGCTGCGGGCGCAGGAGGAAAAGGAAGCACAATACATTGCCACGGCGCTGGAAATCTACGTCACCGGCTCCCTCAATGTGTTCAACCACCGCAGCAATGTGGACATCAACAACCGCATTGTCTGCTATGACATCAAGGAACTGGGCAAGCAGCTGAAAAAGATCGGTATGCTGGTGGTCCAGGACCAGGTGTGGAACCGTGTCACCATCAACCGTGCCGCCCACAAGTCCACCCGCTACTACATCGACGAGATGCACCTGCTGCTGAAAGAGGAACAGACCGCCGCCTATACGGTGGAGATCTGGAAGCGGTTCCGCAAGTGGGGCGGTATCCCCACCGGCATCACGCAGAATGTCAAAGACCTTTTGAGCAGCCGGGAGGTGGAGAACATCTTTGAGAACTCCGACTTCGTGTATATGCTCAACCAGGCGGGCGGTGACCGGCAGATTCTCGCCAAACAACTGGGCATTTCTCCGCACCAGCTCAGCTATGTGACCCATTCCGGCGAGGGCGAGGGCCTGCTGTTCTACGGCGCAACCATCTTGCCTTTCGTGGACCACTTTCCGAAGAACACCGAGCTGTACCGCATTATGACCACCAAACCCCAGGAACTGAAAAAGGAGGATGAATGACCATGAAGCCCAATATGGAACTGAACTCTATGATGTTTTTTGAAGCGGCGCTGGAGGAACAGCGTTCTAATCTGCTCTCCGACATGGCCGCTGCCGTCAGCGAGTGCCGTGAAGCGGCAGACCAGGCGGCTCAGCTGAGTGAGGACGGCGAGGCGGGCCTGCTGCGCATGACGGAAATCTGGTGCGCTATGAACGGCGTTCCCGTCATCGTCATCTTCGAGGGCGGGCAATCTGAACTGCTGGCCTCTGTGGTGGCGCAGATCTACGCCTATCTGATCCAGCACCCCACCCGTGGTCCCCAGGGGTTGGCCCTCTATGTGGAGCTGCGCTACATGATAGCCTCCCTGATGATGGGAGAATGGTTTGACTAAGGAGCCGCGCCTGCGCTTTACGGACGAGGAACGGGCTGACCCGGCGCTGGAAAAGCCCATCCGTAAGGCGGACAAGGCCGCCGCCAAAGCGGATAAGGCGCAGGCCAAAATTCCGAAAAAGAAGGTCCGGCAAAAGACGGTGAACCCGGAGACCGGCAAAGTAACCACGAAGCTGGTGCTGGAGGACAAGAAGAAGGCGCCCTCCAAATTGTCCCATACGGTACGGGATGCCCCCGCCAATGCTGCGCTGGGGAAACTCCACAAGGAAATCCAGGAGGCTGAACAGGACAATGTGGGCGTGGAGAGCGCCCACAAGTCCGAGGAGGCCGCAGAGACCGGCGCACGATTGGTTCGGGAGGGCTATCACAGTCACAAGTTGAAGCCCTATCGTAAAGCAGCCCAGGCCGAGAAAAAGCTGGAAAAGGCCAATGTGAACGCCTTGTACCAGAAATCTTTGCAGGAAAATCCCCAGCTTGCCAGCAACCCCATCTCCCGCTGGCAGCAGAAGCAGGCCATCAAAAAGGAATACGCTGCCGCCAAGCGCGCCGGTCAAGCTGCCGGGAACACCGCCAGCACAGCCCAAAAGACCGGGAAGGCCGCCAAGACGGTTAAGGAAAAGGCACAGGAGGCCGGGGCATTTGTCATGCGCCACAAAAAGGGCTTCCTGATTGCGGGCGCGATCTTCCTGCTGGTCTGTATGCTGCTCAACACCATGTCCTCCTGCTCCATGATGGCGCAGAGCATCGGTTCTGTGGTGTCCGGCACCACCTATCCCTCGGATGACCCGGAGCTGGTAGAGGTAGAGGCCGACTATGCAGCCAAGGAAGCGGCACTGCAAGCGGAGATCGACGGCATCGAAAGCAGCCATCCGGGGTATGACGAGTACCGCTATGATCTGGACATGATCGGGCATGACCCCCATGAGCTGGTGGCCTATCTCTCTGCCGTGCTGCAAGGCTACACGCAGGCAAGCGCCCAGGCGGAGCTGGAGCGTGTGTTTGATGCACAGTACGAGTTGACACTTACCGAGGAAGTGGAGACTCGATACCGGACAGAGACCCGGACCGGCACCACCACATCTACTGACCCGGAGACCGGCGAGGTCACAACGGAAGAATACGAGTACGCGGTAGAAGTTCCCTACGAGTATTACATTCTGAATGTGAAGCTCACCAGCAAGCCCATATCCTCTGTGGCTTCGGAGCTGCTGACTCCGGAACAGATGGAAATGTATCAGGTGTACCGCAGCACGCTGGGCAACAAACCGCTGATTTTTGGTGGTGGGTCTGCCGACACCAGCGATTCCGAGAGCTTGACCGGAGTTCAGTTTGTCAACGGCACCCGCCCCGGTAATCAGGCCGTGGTGGATATTGCCAAAAGCCAGGTGGGCAATGTGGGCGGTGAGCCTTATTGGCGCTGGTTTGGTTTTACCTCCCGTGTGGAATGGTGCGCCTGCTTTGTTTCCTGGTGCTATGGCCAGATGGGGCTGTCCGAACCACGCTTTTCAGCGTGTCAGGCGCAGGGCATCCCGTGGTTCCAGTCTCACGGGCAATGGGGTGGGCCTGATTATGCCAATATTGCCCCCGGCGACGCCATCTTCTTCGACTGGAACTCCGACGGAAAAGCCGACCATGTTGGCATCGTTGTCGGCACGGACGGCAGCCGGGTTTACACCGTGGAGGGCAATTCCGGTGACGCCTGCAAAGTCAGAAGCTATTCTTTGACCTACGAGTGCATCAAGGGCTACGGCCTGATGAACTGGTAAGGCTGATTTTTGAGAAAAGGAGTGATTGAAATGGCTAAGAACAAAATCAAGCGCATTGACCAGGAGATTGCCAAAGTACGCGAGAAGATCACGGAGTACCAGGACAAGCTGAAACCCCTGGAGGCGCAGAAAACCGAGGCGGAAAACCTGGAGATCATCCAGACGGTGCGCGCGCTGCGGCTGACCCCGGAGCAGCTTTCCGCCATGCTCTCCGGCGGCACGGTTCCCGGCATGGCTGCTGCTTCCGCCGATTACAACGAACAGGAGGATACCGACCATGAAGAATAAGAAAATTTTCAAAACCCTTACGGCCCTCTGCGCCGCCTTGGTGCTGATGATGGGCCTTTCCGTGACTGCCTTTGCCCAGGGAACGGAAGAACTTCCGGCGGAGGATGCCACCAACGACAGCAATGTGGTCGTGGAGGAAACCGAGGAAAGTCCCGCCCTGACCCCGGAGGGCAATGCCGCCCTGGTGGATGACTTTGGCGGCAACAAGCAGCTCATCACCGTCACCACCAAGGCGGGCAACTACTTTTATATCCTCATTGACAGGGCGAATGAGGACAAGGAAACTGCCGTCCATTTTCTGAACCAGGTGGATGAAGCCGATTTGGAGGCACTGATGGAGGAAGGCCAGACCACCACGGAACAGCCCGCCACCTGTACCTGTACGGAAAAATGTGTGGCTGGTGCGGTCAATACGGTCTGTCCGGTGTGTGCCACCGATATGAGCGGTTGCATTGGCAAGGAGCCGGAACCGGAAGTGCCGGAGGCAACGCCTGCCCCCGAAGAAACCGAGCAGGAACCCGTGGGCCTGAATCCGGCAATTCTGTTGGCGGTACTGGCTGTGCTTGCTGGCGGCGGTGCGCTGGCTTACTTTAAGCTGGTGAAAAACAAGCCCAAAACCAAGGGCAACGACAATCTGGATGACTATGACTACGGCGAGGACGATACCGACCAGGAGGACGAGGACCCCTGGGAGACCGAGGAAACCGATGAGCCGGACGCTGACGGGGGCAGCGATGAAGAAAGCGAGGACAAGACGGTTTGACCCGTTTTACCAACAGCCCCTTTGAACGCATGATGACACGCAGGCCGGAGGGTGGGAAGGAAACTTCCCATCCTCCTTCTTTGTCTCCCGGCCACCCCTGTTATGGCTGTGGGAATTATCGCTATGGGCAACCCTGCGTGGGAATCTGCCACCGGCAGCTGACCGCATGGCTACAAGAAAGGAGGATGAAAAACCATGAAGCTGGTGATCGCTGAGAAACCGTCCGTTGCCCAAAGTCTGGCCGCCGTAATCGGGGCCACCACCCGCAAAGACGGCTACCTGGAGGGGAACGGTTGGCGGGTGAGCTGGTGCCTGGGACACCTGGCTGGGCTGGCAGATGCGGCCACCTACAATCCCGACTACGCCAAGTGGCGTTATGATGATCTGCCCATCCTGCCGGAGTCCTGGCGGTTCACCATCGCCAAGGATAAGCGGGACCAATTTGATGTGCTGCGTACCCTGCTGCGGCGGGAAGATGTGACCGAGGTGGTCAATGCCTGCGACGCCGGGCGCGAGGGTGAACTGATCTTCCGCACGGTCTACTGCCTGGCGGGCTGTACCAAACCTATGAAACGGCTCTGGATTTCCAGTATGGAGGATTCGGCCATCCGGGAAGGTTTTGCAAACCTGCGTCCCGGTGCGGACTATGACGGGCTGCATCAAGCGGCCCTCTGCCGTGCCAAGGCGGACTGGTTGGTGGGCATCAATGCCACCCGGCTGTTTTCGGTGCTGTACCACCGGACCCTCAACATCGGACGTGTCATGTCCCCGACACTGGCCCTCATTATCCAGAGGGAAGCCGAGATCGACACCTTCAAGCCGGTGCCGTTCTACACAGTCACGCTGGAGCTGCCCGGTTTTTCCGTTTCCGGGGAGCGCATGGCAGACAAGGCCGCCGCCCAGCAGCTGAAAACGGCCTGCCAGGGTGCGGCTGCCACGGTGAAAAAGGTGGAGCGCAAAGACAAGTCCGAAAAGCCGCCCGCCCTCTATGACCTGACCACCCTCCAGCGGGACGCAAACTGGCTGTTGGGTTTCACAGCCCAGCAAACTTTGGATTATCTGCAAAGCCTCTATGAAAAGAAGCTATGCACCTATCCCCGGACGGACAGCCGCTATCTGACTTCGGATATGGCGGACAGCCTGCCGGAGCTGGTCCGGCTCACCGCTGGGGCGCTGCCCTTTGCCGCTGGTATGGAGACATCCTGCAATGCGGCTCAGCTCATCAACGACAAGAAAGTGACCGACCATCATGCGGTGATCCCTACCCGCAACCTTCAGGGCGCGGACCTGTCCGGCTTGCCGGTAGGCGAAAAGGCGGTGCTGGAGCTGGTGGCCCTGCGGCTGCTGTGCGCCGTGGCGGAACCTCATACCTATGCGGAAACCGCAGTGACGGTGGAGTGCGCCGGAGCGGAGTTTACCGCCAAGGGCCGCACGGTGAAAAATCATGGCTGGCGGGCACTGGATGCTGCCTACCGTGCTGGGCTGAAAAATGCGGAGCCGGACAAGGAAACCGAGGACAAGGCTCTGCCGGAGCTGTCTGAAGGTCAGACGCTGCCCCTCTCTGGTGCAGCCGTCAAGGAGGGCAAGACCACCCCGCCCAAGCATTTCACCGAGGATACCTTGCTTTCTGCGATGGAGACTGCCGGGAAGGACGATATGCCGGGGGACGCCGAGCGCAAGGGCCTGGGGACCCCGGCCACCCGTGCCGGGATTCTGGAAAAGCTGGTGTCTACCGGCTTTCTGGAACGGAAAAAGAGCAAGAAAACTGTGCAGCTCCTGCCGTCCCATGATGCGGTGTCCCTTATCACCGTACTGCCGGAGCAGCTGCAATCGCCCCTGCTGACCGCTGAGTGGGAGTACCGTCTGGGCGAGATTGAACGCGGCGAGCTTGCCCCGGAGGACTTTATGGCCGGGATCAGCGCCATGCTCCAGGAGCTGGTGAGAACCTATCAGGTCATCAAGGGAACCGAGTATCTGTTCACGCCGCCCCGCGAAGTGGTAGGCAAATGCCCCCGCTGCGGCGGAGAAGTTGCAGAAATGCAAAAAGGCTTCTTCTGTCAGACAGAATCTTGCAAATTTGCAATTTGGAAAAACAACAAGTGGTGGGAGCTGAAGCGCAAGCAGCCCACCAAGGCCATCGTGACGGCGCTGCTCAAAGATGGCCGCGCCCATGTGACCGGCCTGTACTCCGAGAAAACCGGCAAAACCTACGACGCCACCGTGATGCTGGAGGACGATGGGAAGTACGCCAATTTCAAGCTGGCGTTTGACCGGCAGAAAGGCGGCAAACGATGAAGCTCTCCCTCTATGAACAGGAAACCATCATCCTCTACAACCAGGGCGAAGCCGATGCCGAGGTCTATACCCATGACCCCCGGCTTCTGGAGAAGCTGCGGCGGCTGGCGGAAAAATACCCGGACCGGATCGTGAAAAAGGACCGGCAGACTTTCACGGTCCCCAAACGCTGCGTGTCCGTCCGGGAGCCGTACAGCGACGAGCGCCGCAAGGCGGCCAGTGAACGGGCCAAAGCGGCCGGGTACAAGCCGCCTACTCCCAAAAGGGACAGTGAGTAAGAGTGGCCGAGAATGTATTTGAGGCCGTCAAACAGTCTGTCACCGTTCGGGAAGCGGCGCAGATGTATGGAATCGAGGTCAACCGAAGTGGCATGGCTTGCTGCCCGTTCCACGATGACAAAAATCCCAGCTTGCGGTTGAACGAGGAATACTTCTACTGCTTCGGCTGCGGAGCCACCGGCGATGTGATCGACTTCACCGCCCGGCTCTACAATCTGTCCCCCAAGGAGGCCGCCGAAAAGCTGGCCCAGGATTTTGGCCTGGCTTATGACAGTCAGGCCCCTCCCCGGAGGCGCTATTTCCGGCAGAAAACCGAAGCGCAGAAGTTCAAGGAGGACCGGGACCATGCCTTTCGCGTCCTGGCCGACTACTTTCATTTGCTCCGCAAGTGGGAAACGGACTATTCCCCCAAAACACCGGAGGAAAATCCCGATCCCCGTTTTATGGAGGCAATCCAGAAAAAGGACTATATGGGCTATCTGCTGGACTTTTTCCTGGAGGACAGCCCGGAGGAACAAAAGCTGTGGATGGCCGAACATCAATCAGAAATCGCCAATTTGGAAAGGAGAGTGAAATTCATGGCTGATAAGCCCACCAATCGAGAACGGTTGCAGGAGATCACGGCGGGCATTGAACAGGGTATCAAGGAGCTTTTCGAGAGCGAAAAGTATATGCGATACCTGTCCGTCATGTCCAAGTTCCACCGCTATTCCGTCAACAACACCATGCTCATCTATATGCAGCGCCCGGATGCCACGCTGGTCGCTGGCTTTCAGAAATGGAAAAACCAGTTTGAGCGCCATGTAAAAAAGGGTGAGCATGGTATCACCATCATCGCTCCTACGCCCTACAAAAAGAAGATTGAGGAAATGAAGCGCGACCCGGACACCCAGGCTCCCATCCTGGACGCGGATGGCAAGGCCGTCATGGAGGAAAAGGAAATCGAAATCCCGCTGTTCCGTCCGGTGAAGGTGTTCGATGTGAGCCAGACGGACGGCAAGCCCCTGCCGGAGCTGGCCTCCAGCCTGTCCGGTACGGTGCCACACTATGAGGCGTTCCTGGAGGCGCTGCGCCGCTCTGCCCCGGTCCCTATCGAGTTTGAGCCGATGGCCGCCAATATGGACGGCTACTTTTCCTCCGCGCAGCAGCGAATTGCCATTCGGGAAGGCATGAGCGAGGTGCAGACTGTTTCTGCCGCTGTCCATGAGACCGCGCACAGCAAGCTCCACGACCCGAAAAAGCATGAGGCAGAGCCGACCTGGAAGATCGTCATGGTGAGTGAGGGCGGCACCAAAAAGGATTACCGCCTGGATTTTGCCACCGAAGTGGAGGCGGAACAGGCCGCCGCCGAGGATGGCTGGCGCTATGTGGACGAAAATCAGTTTGAGTGGCGCTTGGAGGTGGAGGAAGATCTGACAGCCATGAAACAGGCCGCCAAGAACCGCAACACTGAGGAAGTGGAGGCCGAGAGTATCTCCTATGCGGTCTGTCAGTATTTTGGGATTGAGACTGGCGAGAACAGCTTCGGCTATATTGCCGGTTGGAGCCAGGACAAGGAGCTGAAGGAGCTGCGGGCCAGCCTGGAGACCATCAACAAGACTTCCTGTGAGCTGATTACCGACATCGAGCGCAACTACAAGGAAATCTGCAAAGAGCGCGGTATTGATCTGACCGCTGCCCCGGAGCAGGCCCCCCAGCGGGCCGCAGAGGAAAAGACCCCTGCAGAAGAAGTTACTCAACCCAGCGCCGAGTACCGGGAGGCCCTGCTGGTGCTGGACGATACCACCTATCTTCATATCCAGCCTTGTGATACCGGTTGGGACTACACCCTCTACGATGCGTCAACCATGAAGCAGTTGGACGGCGGCCAGCTGGATGGGCCGGACTTGGGCCGCTCCGCAGTGGTCAGCCATATCTGCGAGGACCTGGGGATGGGCGGCAAATCCATCAGGTATGCTCCGCTGTCTATGATCGAGACCTTGCAAGAACAGGCCAGCCAGCAGACCGCAGAAGCCGCAGCCGCTCAGCTGCCGGATGCCCAGGAGCAGGCGTTGGACGAATACCCCATGCCGGACCCGGCACTGACCCAGGATGATTTGGAAAAGTGCGGCTACATGGACAGCGACCTTCTGCCGCTCTCGAAAGAACGAGCCTATGAGCTGATGGAGCGGGACCTGACCGTTTACATTATCCAGGAGGGCGAGAATCCGGCGATGGCTTTTGACACCGCTGACCTGGATGCCCATGACGGTATCTTCGCCGTGTCCCGTGAGGAATGGGAGGAAAGCTCGGAGTTTGATAAGTTGGTCAAGGACCGTATGAACCACCAGCAGGAACGGGAGCAGGCGTTTCTCTCTCATAAAGGAGACTGCTACGCCATTTATCAGGTGAAGCACACCAACGAGCTGCGGGACATCCGCTATGAGGGGCTGGAGTGGATCAAATCCATCGGACGGACAGTTCAGCGAGACAACTATGATCTGGTCTACACTGCGCCACTTGCTCCCGGCGACCTGAAAGGTAGTGTACTGGACAATCTCGAATACCGCTTTAATAATGAACATCCTGCCGACTACCGCCATCCGTCCATGAGCGTTAGCGACGTCATTGCCATTAAGCGTGATGGCAAGGTATCCTATCATTATTGCGATAGCTTCGGCTTTGAGCAGGTTCCCGGATTCCTGCCGGACAATCCGCTGAAAAATGCGGAAATGGCCGTGGAGGATGATTACGGCATGATCGACGGCATCATCAACAACGGCCCCAAGGAACCGACGGTAGTCCAGCTGGAGCAGCAGGCCCGCAGTGGTCAGCCCATTTCTCTCATGGATTTGGCGGCAGCCACCCACCGGGAGGACCGAGACAAGAAAAAATCCGTCATGGAGCAACTGAAAAGCCAGCCCAAGGTGGAACACAAAAAGACCACGCCCAAAAAGAGCGTGGAAAGGGAGATTTGATATGGGAACCTTCACTTTTGAGGAAACAAACCTACTGTGCATCTACAACACCGGCAGCCGCACCGGGTTGATCGAAACTCTGACCGAGATGCGCGGCGAGCTTTCGCCGGAGGAAGCCGAGCTGCGGGAGCTGACGGACAGCGCTCTGGGTAAGCTCCAGGCTATGAGCGACACCGAGTTTTCTGAACTGGCATTATATCCCGATTTTTTTTAATCCAAAGAAATATTGTAAATGTTTATCTCTATAGCGTCCTTACCGTCAGTGATACTGCTTCTGGAAAACAAAAAGCAGATTTCTTGAACCGAAGTGAAATCAGAAGAGTTTCGAGAAAACTCTTTAAGTGGAATGCAATAGTCATTTCTTCGGTTTGTGATTACAATTGGTGCCCTTTTTCTTCGTGCTAAAGCCAATTCTATCTCTGCATTCACGGGTGTAACACTAGAAGATGCAACACTGAAGCACAAGCACTTTTTACTTTCAGCAAACTGTGTCCAATCGTGAATACAGGTGGGAAACACAATACTACAAAGATCTGATTTCGTTAAAGAAAAATTTATGTCGGCAATAACCCTATCAGATTCCTTTTTCACAATATTACAGCCGTCATGTTCAAATTCACCAATACACAAACTTTCTGCTTCATCCATATAAACAGGAGGGCAAATTTCATCTGAATACTGCCTTACTCTTTGGTAAAAGATCTCACGTTCTCTTTCCCACAATCTACTTTCGATTGCGATTCCAAACTTTCTCTCAATGTCCTGTTTAAAATCATAAAGCCGTTCGGAAGTCATTCTGTTAATGGGTGCAAGAGATATTCCAACAGGTTCCTTTTCTTTGACTACGCCCTTGACCTTTTCAAATGAGAAACCAGGCAATATAAAAAACAAGCTTTCAAGGTCTTTTATCCAAGCAGCTCCCATCTCATTTAAGCAGACTGCGCTGGAATAGTAGTTATCAGACAACAGCATAAGAAAGAACACATTGTCCCGAGAAAGTGCTTGATGCAACATCGAGTATAGAGGAGTTCCTGTAAGAATATGTGTTCCAAATGCCGAACTACATGTAATCTGGGACGAAGGAATCCCTATATGGGTCATAAAATCAGAGAAAGCAGTTGCTACTAAAGCATCCTTAGATGAATGACTAATAAATAGAGTTGCCTTATCCATAACAGCGCCTCACAGTCAAAAAGTATTTTATAAAAATATGATATCACATTGATAGTTCTACTTCTATACTTTAGATTTACAAATTCAGAATCACCTTAAAGGGAGGACAGAAAACCATGCCATCCAAAGCTGAATTTTACCGGCAGATGGCCGAGCAGGTATCGACCCGGCTTGTGGGCAGCTGGCAGGAATGGACGGCCTTTCTCATTACCGCCAGCCGTCTCTACAAATATCCGTTCCATGAACAGATGATGATTTATGCCCAGCGCCCGGACGCCACCGCCTGTGCCGAGTACGATCTGTGGAACGAGAAAATGGGCCGGTATGTGCGGCGCGGTTCCAAGGGTATCGCCCTGGTGGACGATTCCGGTGACAGACCCCGGCTGCGCTATGTGTTCGATATTTCCGACACTGGCACCCGTGAACATTCCCGGACGCCCTGGCTGTGGCAGCTGGAGGAACAGCACATCGAGCCTGTGTCGGCCATGCTGGAGCGCAACTACGGCATTGCCGGTGATGATCTTGCCCAGCAGCTTACCGATGTGGCCGGAAAGCTGGCGAGTGAGTATTGGGACGAGCATCAGCAGGACTTTCGCTACATCGTTGACGGCTCGTTCCTGGAGGAGTACGATGATCTCAACGTCGCAGTCCAATTCAAATCGGCGGCCACCGTCAGTATTGCCTACGCCCTGATGTCCCGCTGCGGTCTGGAGCCGAAACGCTACTTCCAGCACGAGGACTTTATGTCGATTTTTGACTTCAATACCCCGGCCACGGTTGGGGCGTTGGGAGCAGCAGTCAGCCAGATCAACCAGCAGGTGTTGCGGCAGATCGGCGTCACCATCCAGAACTATGAACGTGAACATATCGCGGAAAGGAGCATTACACATGGAGAACAACCTGACATACACGAAGAGCGGAGATTACCTGATTCCCGATCTGAGCCTGAGCGAGCAGCCGAAGAAACCCCTGGGCAAGTACGGCAGGATGCGCAAAGCGTACCTGAAGGAACATCGACCCCTGATCTACAACCATCTGCTGATGAGCGAGAAGCTGTACCCGCACCTGCTGGAGATCGAGGAGACGGCGAACAGCCGTCTGGAGCAGATGATGCCCCAGCTGGCGGAGTCGGCGGGCGCGACGGAGGAACTGAAAGCCCGCGATCCGATGCGCTGGGTGGGCCTGATGAACACCTGCAAGGCACAGGCCGAGGAAATTCTGCTGACAGAGCTTATCAACAGCTGAGTTTCTTCCCCTCCGAAGCGGAACAAATCCAAAGAATAGATGAAGCAGAGAATGTGAAAACATCCTCTGCTTTTTCTTTTGCCCAGGAACAGCCGCAGCCGGAAGCTACTGACCAGGAGACAGAGGTGGCAAAGCCAACTCTGCGGGAGCTGCATGAGAAATACAAGCCCATCGTGCTGGAAGCTGTTTTCCAAGACATCCGATACCGTAACGCCTGCGGTCATAGTGATTATGAAAACGCTATGATCGAGTGTAATGCGGCTGTGCGCCGCGCCATTCTCGACTCTCATGATATAGAGCTGATCCGCCTGTTCTCTGATGTGCCGGAGTTTCGCCAGCGGTTGCACCGGGAAGTGGCAGACGAAACCTATCCCAAGCTCCATGAGCTGCTGCGCCCGCTCTCGGACAATGACATTGACCGTGCTATCCAAGCCTGGAATGGCAAGATCGAGAGCAAACACGCCGTTGTCCGCTACATGAAAAAGCATGGGCGGGAAAAAGATACCGCAGCATGGCTGGCCCATGAGTTTGACGGCGGCGACGGCAAAACCCTGTTTGCGGTCCGTCCAGAAAGTCCCAACGGAACGGCGCTGCCCTGGCCCAAGGTGCAGCGCCGGATTGCCCAGCTCATCAAGGAGGAGCGTTTCTATACCCAGGCCGAGCAGGACAATTTGGATGATGTGGACCCCGTCGCTATCCGGGAGACCCTGGCTCAGCGTGGGATTGTGGACGGACAAGTTGTGAACCCGGAAAAGCTGGACAGCGATCCCTTTGTGCAGCAGGTTATGGCCGATGCACAGCGGATTGCTGCGGAGGAAACGCCGGAGCAACCCACACCACCAGACTTATCCGATCAGCCCATCACCCGCACGGGGGACACTATCACTATTGGAAACGGTGAACCGGTCCATGAGATCGACATTACTGTGTCGGATGAGGAATATGAAGCAATCCGGCAGACCATCCCGGAAGAAAAAGCCTATGACCCCTCCACTCCAATCTACCATGTGGGCGACACAGTATATCTGGAAAATCAGGAGTATCGCATCACGGAACTGCGGGAGGACACAGTGCAGCTGCTGCCCACCGGCATGAGCTACCCCATCTACCGTGCTGAGAGTCGGGAACGGTTTGAACAGCTGCTGCAGGAGGATGCCCGCAGCGAGGTGGCAAGCGAGTTCCTGCCGCTGAATCCCGAAACGGCAGACCAAGATCTGCGAGATGTGCTGGCTCATGGTTTGATCGGAGCGGCGGATAAGGCGGAACTTTCCAAACTGTTGCGCTCTGGTAAGGATAATAGTGAGGTTGCCCTATGGCTGAGCCGGTCCTATCCCGACATTGTGGAAACAATGGAGCTGGAAACCGGCGATACCGCAGACTACCGGACAACGCCCGAAGGTATTGAGCTGGAAATTCTGGACGCAGATGAAAAGCGTCTGGCTATGCGCTATTTTCGCTGGGACGAGGTTGCGCCTTTGCTGCGCGGGCTGTATGCCCGTCAGCTGGATGGCTTTGAGCTGGAACACACCGAACCGGCTGCTGAGACTCTGCTTTCTCATTCCGAGAAAACCAACGAACCGGAGCCGCCTGCGCCCGTCGAGCCGGAAAAGCCCCAGGATGAAGTGCTGAACGAACACCCTGTATCTATCCAGGTCAATGGCGAGTGGCAGACATTCCCCAATGTTAAAGCTGCCGAGGAAGCCTCTTATGAGGAATACAAGGCCAATCTGCGCCGCAGTGCCGAGAATTTCCGTATCACCGACGATCACCTGGGCGAAGGCGGCCCTAAGGCCAAGTTCCAGGCCAATATTGAGGCAATCAAGCTGCTGAAATACCTGGAGGAAACTACCGGACAGGCAACGCCGGAGCAACAGAAAATCTTATCCTGGTATGTAGGCTGGGGCGGCCTTGCCGACGCCTTTGACCCTGACAAGGAAAGCTGGAGCAAGGAATATGCCCAGCTGAAGGAGCTTCTGACTCCAGAGGAATACGCCGCTGCCAGAGGGTCCACCCTCAACGCTCACTACACCAGCCCCACGGTGATTCGGGCCATTTACGAGGCCGTAGGTCACATGGGATTCAAGACTGGCAATGTTTTGGAACCGTCCTGCGGCGTGGGCAATTTCTTTGGTATGCTGCCGGATAGCATGGCCGGAAGCAAGCTGTACGGTGTGGAGCTGGATTCCATCAGCGGGCGGATCGCCCAGCAGCTCTATCCCAAGGCTGACATCACCGTGGCGGGATTTGAGACCACCGACCGGCGGGACTTTTATGACCTCGCCATCGGCAATGTGCCTTTCGGTCAATATCAGGTCCGGGACAAAGCCTATGACAAGCTGAATTTCAACATCCACAACTACTTTTTCGTCAAGGCGTTGGACCAAGTGAGAGCCGGTGGCATGGTAGCCTTTGTGACTTCTCGTTACACGATGGACGCCAAGGATTCCACCGTGCGCCGGTATCTGGCCCAGCGCGCCGAGCTGCTGGGGGCCATCCGTCTGCCCAACAATGCGTTTAAGGCCAATGCCGGGACCGAGGTTGTATCGGACATCATCTTCCTGCAAAAGCGGGACCGTCCGCTGGACATCGTGCCGGAGTGGATGCAGACTGGACAAACCGAGGACGGCTTTGCCATCAACCGCTATTTCCTGGACCACCCGGAAATGGTGTTGGGCCGACAGGAGCCGGAAAGCACTGCACACGGCATGGACTACACCGTGAACCCCATCGAGGGCCTGGAGCTGGCCGATCAGCTGCACGATGCCGTGAAGTATATTCGCGGCACCTACCAGGAGGCCGAGCTGCCGGAGCTGGGCGAGGGCGAAGCCATCGACACATCCATCCCTGCCGACCCCAATGTGAAGAACTACTCCTACACCATTGTGGACGGCGCTGTGTATTTCCGGGAGACCAGCCGCATGGTGCGGCCTGCTCTCAATACCACCGCCGAAGCCCGTGTCAAAGGCATGGTGGGGCTGCGGGATTGCGTCCAGGAGCTGATCGACCTGCAAATGGATGCTGCCACACCGGACAGCGAAATCCGGGAGAAGCAGGCGGAGCTGAACCGGCTCTATGATGATTTCTCTGCCAAGTACGGTCTTATCAATGATCGCGCCAACCGGCTGGCCTTTGCCGATGATTCCAGCTATTATCTGCTCTGCGCGCTGGAGATCGTAGACGAGGACGGCAAACTGGAGCGTAAGGCGGATATGTTCACCAAGCGGACCATCAAACCCCATGAGGCTGTCACCACCGTGGACACGGCCAGCGAGGCCCTGGCGGTTTCCATCTCAGAGAAAGCCCGTGTGGACATGGAGTACATGGAACAGCTCACCGGCAAAACCAGCGACGAGCTGGCCTCCGAGCTGCAAGGTGTAATCTTCCGTCTGCCTGGGCCTGTGCCGGAGGGAGAACGGCCAACCTATGTGACCGCTGACGAATATCTGTCCGGCAATGTGCGTCGCAAATTGCGGCAGGCACAGCGGGCCGCACAGCAGGACCCGGCCTTTGCCATCAATGTAGAGGCCCTGACCGATGCCCAGCCTAAAGACCTGGACGCTTCGGAGATCGAGGTGCGCCTGGGTGCTACCTGGATTGACAAGGAGTACATTCAGCAGTTCATGTATGAGACCTTCAATACCCCGTATTACCTTCAGCGCGCTATCCAGGTCAATTATGCCTCCTATACTGCCGAGTGGCAGGTCACGGGCAAAAGCGCCGTATCCGAAAAAGATGTAGCGGCCTACACCACCTACGGAACCAGCCGCGCCAATGCCTACAAGATTTTGGAGGACAGCCTGAACCTGCGGGATGTCCGCATTTACGACACTGTGGAGGACGCGGACGGCAAAGAACGGCGAGTCTTGAACGCCAAGGAGACCACCCTGGCAGCTCAAAAGCAGCAAGCTATCCGGGATGCTTTCAAAGACTGGATTTGGAAAGACCCGGAACGTCGCCGGGCTTTGGTCGATCTATACAATGAGGAAATGAACTCCACCCGGCCCCGTGAATACGACGGGTCTCACATCACCTTTGGCGGCATGAACCCGTCCATTACCCTGCGGGATCACCAGCTGGGTGCTATCGCTCATGTGCTGTATGGCGGCAATACACTATTGGCACACGAGGTAGGCGCTGGCAAAACCTTTGAGATGGTGGCCGCTGCGATGGAATCCAAGCGCCTGGGGCTGTGCCAGAAGTCCCTCTTTGTGGTGCCGAACCACCTAACCGAACAATGGGCGTCGGAGTTCCTGCGGCTTTATCCCTCCGCAAAAATTCTGGTCACGACCAAGAAAGACTTTGAGACCCACAACCGCAAGAAATTCTGTGCCAGAATTGCTACGGGAGACTACGATGCCGTTATCATCGGCCACTCGCAGTTTGAGAAAATTCCCATCAGCCGGGAGCGTCAGGAGCGGCTCCTTCAGGAGCAGATTGACGAAATCACAGAGGGCATTGCCGAGGTGAAGTACAGCGGCGGTGAGCGTTTCACGGTCAAGCAGTTGGAACGCACCAAGAAATCTCTGGAGGCCAGACTGGAGAAGCTCCAGGCCGAGGGCCGCAAGGACGATGTGGTGACTTTCGAGCAGCTGGGCGTGGATCGGCTGTTTGTTGACGAAGCCCATAACTACAAAAACTTGTTCCTCTACACAAAAATGCGGAATGTGGCGGGCCTCTCCACCAGTGACGCCCAAAAGTCCAGTGATATGTTCGCCAAGTGCCGCTACATGGACGAAATCACCGGCAGCCGTGGTGTTATCTTCGCCACCGGTACGCCGGTCAGCAACTCCATGACTGAGCTTTACACTATGCAGCGGTATCTCCAGTATGAACGGCTGCAAGAACTGAACATGACCCACTTCGACTGCTGGGCCAGCCGCTTCGGAGAAACCGTCACGGCGCTGGAGCTGGCACCGGAAGGCACCGGCTACCGGGCGCGCACCCGCTTCTCCAAGTTTTTCAATCTCCCGGAGCTGATGAACCTGTTCCGCGAAGTTGCTGACATCAAAACCGCCGATCAGCTTCACTTGCCCACGCCGGAGGTGGAATACCACAATATCGTGGCCCAGCCTACCGAGCAGCAACAGGAAATGGTGAAGGCACTCTCCGAGCGTGCCTCTCTGGTGCACAGCGGCACGGTGGACCCCTCCCAGGACAATATGCTCAAGATCGTGCGCTGCTAAGCGCAAAAGTGTATCTCCCCCGCAGGGGGACATTATTAAAAGTGAATAATGGGAACAACCAACCTACCTGGCGAGGAAACTCAAAGGGGACAATCGCATGTTGGTAAAGCGGATAAGGAGTTAATCGCAAGACTTCGACGCTCCGCAAGTTCCGTGTCCTATGGTTAAAGCTATACTGCCTGAACCTTAGTTCCGACTTGGTGCACAGCATCGCCCACCGGAAAGCGATTGATACCGGTGTCATTGTATGCTCGCTGTTGTTGATTTTGGGCGAGTAACTTTTTGCAATGAAAGAGCGCACAATGAGTGTGAATAAAGGAACGAAAAAGGAACCTAAGGGATGCTCGATTCGTACACTTTTGACGAATGGCAGGATTGCCTAAAGGGGGCGACCCCCATGGCAACGGAGTCACCATAGTAGTCAGAGCAAGGGAAAGCCTTGTACACGGCGAAGGGTGACAGGTAATTTAGACTTAGTTAGAAAGGAGTAGGTGCGTGAGATGCGTACAGCCCAAACTGTTTTAACGGTCATTCAAGAACGTGGAAAACAGCACAAACCCATTGAAAGAGTTTACAAACTCTTGTTCAACCGGGACTTCTATCTCAATGCCTATGCGAAGTTATACCCGAATAACGGCGCAATGACCAAAGGTGTTACAGATGAAACGGTTGATGGTATGTCGATCCAGAAAATCGACAGGATGATTGAACTTCTAAGAGAAGAAAAATACCAATGGAAGCCCGCAAGACGTGAATATATTCCAAAGGAAAATGGAAAGAAACGTCCTCTTGGTATTCCTACATGGGGAGACAAACTATTGCAGGAGGTAATGCGAGAAATATTAGAAGCGTATTACGAACCGCAATTCAGCAATCATTCCCATGGATTCAGACCCAATAGAGGATGTCACACAGCGTTGCAGGAAATTCAGATTTGGAAAGGAACCCGTTGGTTCATCGAGGGAGATATATCCAAATACTTCGATACGATTGACCACGATGTTCTCTTGAAAATTCTTGAGAAGAATATCCATGACGGAAGGTTTCTTCGCCTTATCTCCAACATGCTGAAAGCTGGCTATTTGGATGATTGGAAGTTCAATCAAACAATCAGCGGAGCTCCACAGGGAGGGGTTATCAGCCCTCTACTGGCAAACATCTACTTAAATGAATTTGACCAGTGGATAGAGAATACGCTAATTCCCCAATATACAAAGGGTAAGCGGCAGAAATCTAACCCTGCATACAACAGGATGAACGCTGAAATCAGCAAAGCCAGAAAGAATAGAAATATACAGACTGCCCACAAACTTGAGGTAGAACGGCGAAATATTCCGTCTGTTGACCCGTATGATGAAAACTATCGCAGATGCAGATATGTTCGCTATGCTGATGATTTTCTCATCGGTTTTACAGGCTCCAAAGCTGATGCCGAGGAAATTAAGGCGGCAATGCACAATTTCCTTGAAAATGAGCTTCGTCTGGAATTATCGCAGGAAAAGACCTTAATTACCAATGCAAGTAGTCAGGCTGCTAAGTTTCTGGGTTACGAAATCAAGGCACAAAGGGCTAATGACTACATCGACCCCAAAGGGCGCAGAGGTGCAAACGGTGCCATCGCACTACTTGTTCCTGCAAAGGTTATTGAGAGCAAGTGTCAATCCTTCAAGCGAAATGGAAAGGTTACTCATAGAAATGCGTTGCTCCAAGATGATGATTTTTCTATCGTGCAACAGTTTCAAGCGGAGTACCGTGGGTTGGTTCAGTATTATATCCTGGCACAAAATCTGTCGTGGTTTTCTACGCTGTATTGGGTAATGGAAACTTCTTTACTGAAAACATTAGCCTGTAAACACAGATCTTCTATGAAGAAGCAAAAGAAAAAGTACAGAACCACAACTACAAGCACAAGTGGAAAAGAAGTCCCCTGCTTACAAGTGGTTGTTCCACGGCCCGGTAAGAAGCCTCTTGTGGCAACTTGGGGTGGTATCTTCCTTGTCCGCAAGCGTAAAGCCATTATTGAGGACAAGCCTTATAAAGTATATGGCGGACGAACGGAGCTTGTAAAAAGACTGCTGGCAGATACCTGTGAATTGTGTGGAAGCAAAGAAAATATTGAAGTACACCACATTCGCAAACTTGCTGATGTGAAGAACAAGGGGCTGCTTAACTCTCCCACATGGGCGCAAGTTATGGCAGCAGGAAACGGAAAAACGCTCGTGGTATGTCGGGAATGCCATGTAGCAATCAACAATGGAACAATAAATAAACCACTTTCTTGAAATTAAATTACTGGGGAGCCGGATGATGCGAAAGTATCAAGTCCGGTTCCGTGGGGGGATAACGGAAAAGGAGCATAGCTACCTCGCCGGTATCCTACCCGACACATCAGATGGCCGAAAGCTGGGTTTGGATCAGCGCATTATCAATCAGGCGCTGCCGGACGAACCCGGCACCAAAGTCAACCAGTGTGTCGCAAACATCATGCAGATTTGGCGAGATGGCGAGGCCGACAAGCTGACCCAGTTGGTGTTCTGCGATATTTCCACACCCCAGGCACCCCCTTCCAAAAAGGCGGCCAAGGCACTGGACAACCCCACACTTCACGCGCTGGAGCAGTCTGTACCGCTGGCCGAGCCGGAGCCGGTCTTTACCGTCTATGAGGACATCCGGCAAAAGCTCATTGCCCAGGGGATGCCTGCCGATCAGATTGCCTTTATCCATGAGGCCAACACTGAGGTGCGGAAAAAAGAACTGTTCGCCAAGGTCCGCACTGGTCAGGTGCGTGTCCTGCTGGGGAGCACCGCCAAGATGGGCGCTGGCACCAATGTGCAGGACCGGCTTGTGGCGCTCCATGACCTGGATTGCCCCTGGCGGCCGGGAGACCTTGCCCAGCGTAAGGGGCGCATCGAGCGCCAGGGAAATCAAAATCCCCTGGTCCATGTGTACCGCTATGTGACGGAAGGGACATTCGACGCCTATTTGTGGCAGACGGTGGAGAACAAGCAGAAATTTATTTCGCAAATTATGACCAGCAAAAGCCCGGTGCGCTCCTGCGACGATGTGGACGAAACGGCGCTGTCCTTTGCCGAGATCAAGGCCCTGTGCGCCGGAGACCCTCGTATCAAGGAGCGCATGGACCTGGATGTGGAGGTTTCCAAGCTGAAGCTGATGAAGGCTGACCATCAAAGCAAGCAGTACCGCCTGGAGGATCAGCTGCTGAAATACTTCCCGGAGGAAATTGAGAAAAACAAAAGCTTTATCGCGGGACTGGAGGCCGATATGGCAACCCTGGCCGCCCATCCTCACCCGGAGGACGGCTTTGCTGGCATGGAAGTCCGAGGTGATGTGCTGACCGACAAGGAAAACGCTGGTGCAGCTCTGTTGGATGCCTGCAAGGAGGTCAAAAACTCCGAGCCGGTGCAGATCGGCAGTTACCGGGGCTTTGCTATGTCGGTGTTTTTTGACGCATGGCGGCAGGAATATACGCTCCTGCTGAAAGGCCAAATGACCCACCGGGCAAGTCTCGGAACAGATCCTCGTGGTAACCTGACCCGTATCGACAACGCTCTCACGCAGATGCCCCAACGCCTGGAAGCAACCAAGGCCCAGCTGGACGATCTGTACCAGCAGCAGGCCGCAGCCAAGGAGGAAGTGGGAAAGCCTTTCCCTTATGAGGAAGATTTGCGGGCAAAATCTGCCCGTCTGGTGGAGCTGGACACGCTTCTGAACCTGGACGGTAGGGGCCGCTCCCAGCCGGAGTCTGTGATCGCCAAGAGCGCCCGGTCCTCGGTGCTGGATAGCTTGAAGCGCCCAGTGCCGCCTCGCAACCCCGAAAAGAAACCGAAACAGCATGAGGAGGTGCGATAAAAACATGAAAACAAACGATTTGAATACTGCCATTTACCCTCACTCCGCTGCCTACGCGAAAGAGCATGGGGAGCTTGAGCAGTACCGGGCCTCCAACCGGGCCAATCTCCAATGCAAGGAGGCTATTGAATCGGCGGTGCGGGAGCACTTCGACGGGATGTATCTCAGCCGTGATGCTGCCAAGGATGTAATTGAGACCTACGGTATTGACCGGGTGATGTTTGTTCTGGCCAATACCGTCCAGCTCCAGGACTGGGATGGTCGTTACTCGCCCCGCAACAAGGCGTGGGCAAAGACCATTCCCAACGACAACTCCGATACTGTCCGCTACGGCTATGCCGTAAACAGCCATCCCGCCGTGCTGGATGGGTTTATAGATCTGGTCCGTATGGAACAGATGCGCCAGCCCTTGACGGCAGCGGACATCCAAGCAGAGGCAGAACGGATTCTGCGGGAGCTGCGCGCACCGGATGTGCCGAACAGCCCTCACGGGACCCATTACATGGCCCGCATTTCCCCGGAATTTCTGAATCGTGCCGGAAGCAAAGACCATGACCGGCTGATGAATCTTCTGCCGTTCCGCAGTCTGGCATTTACCGGCATGAAAGGGTTGCCTGGAACCTATGCCACCATTCTGGCCAGCGAGGACCGCACCAAGGAGCTGCGCCAGCCTCGTTCCTCCGTCCGGGAACATCTGAAACAGGAGCCGAAACAGGCAGCCTCCAAAACCCTGGCCCATAAGAAGAAGGAGCCGGAACGGTGAGCGTCCCGAAGCGCAAACGGGAAGTCCAGGTGAATTTCCGGGTCTCCCCGGAGGAGCTGGCGCTAATCGAGCAAAAAATGTCCCAACTTGGGACCAATAATCGGGAAGCCTATCTGCGGAAGATGGCTCTGGACGGTTATATGGTGCAGCTGGATCTGCCGGAGTTGAAGGAGCTTGTGTCCCTGCTGCGCCGGAGCAGCAACAATCTGAATCAGCTCACCCGCCGGGTGCATGAGACCGGGCGAATCTACGACGCTGATCTGGAGGATATAGCCCAGCGGCAAGAACAGCTATGGGAGGGCGTGAAGGAAATCCTGTCCCAGCTCTCCAATCTTTCGTGACAGGGGTATATACCCCATCTGCGGAGGGAGGAACGGCATTCTTTTCGCCGCGCCTCCCTCCGCTTTTTCTTTTTGACCGTATCCTTGCCTTTTGACGGGGCTTGCCGGATAATAAAGTCAGATAGCAAAGTGTTCTCACATCTCACAAAGGAGTTGAGATACCAATGTTGACCTTTGAAAAGGTTTTAGAGATTTTCGAGGACTATCTGGCGCAGGATATGGAGTGGGAAGTCTACAAGAGCCGGTACGGATATGTCTGCGTGTCCTTCAACGGCTCACCCCCGGACCCGCCCTATTGCGAGGGTGATGTGTGCCGGACCCCGGAGGAACTGTTTGACCATCTGCTGGTTGAGTATAAATCCTTTGTCTCCATTCAGCTAACAAAGGGACGCCGGGAAGAAAACGAAGCCGACGAGGAACAGGTCCGCCGTCTGTGCCAGAAGTATTTGGATCGTCGAGAGGAGGCTATGAAATGACCGTATTGAAGCTGGTTTTGAAGATTGTGATTGCGCCGGTGATCCTGCTACTCACCCTGGCTATCTGGATTTGCGTGGGGTTGGTCTATGTGTCCGGCTTGGTGCTGGGGCTTCTCAGTACGGTGATCGCCCTGCTGGGCGTGGCCGTCCTGGTGACATACTCCCCGCAGAACGGCCTTATTCTGTTGGTGATCGCGTTTCTCATAAGCCCCTTTGGGCTGCCGAAGTTAGCCTTTTGGCTGCTGGGAAAGGTGCAGGATTTGAAGTTTGCGGTTCAAAATGTGATATACAGATAAAATTATCTGGAAATCCCTCTAGCGGCACGATAAGATTGCTTGCTAGAGGGATTTTTACCTTGGGCGGCATTTTCAAAACAGCAACTGAAAATAGGAAGACAACGCGCAAAAAAATTGAAGGATAATGAGACATGAGTTATACTATATATTACTGGAAATACGGACCAATAAATAGGATTGATGCCGCCTAAATAATAAGGCGTGTTTTATTATATGGAACGAGTTACGAACAAGGGGGATATTATGTATCTAAAATATATTCAGATTGTTAATTTCAAAAATCTCAAAGCAGCGCGTTTTGAATTTGCTAAAGGAGCCAATACCATAATTGGAGAAAATGATTCGGGTAAATCAAATGCGTTGACGGCTATTCGAATTCTTCTTGATGACAATTACTACTACAATACGAAACGCCTCAAAGAAACCGACTTTTCATACGCTCTTGGTGATTGGAGAGGCCATTGGATTATAATATCTGCTTTTTTTGATGAAATTTCAAGGGAAGACAAAAGCAATGAATTCTGTGCAGAATTAACTCCAGAACAGGAAAATATTGATTTCTTAAAATCATATATTCGTTGCGCAGATAAAGAGTTTGGAACGGTTTCCCTTTTTATTCGTCCTTGTAGGGCTAAGAGAGCAGAATTGGCCGAAGCTGCTCAAAATGGTACATTTGAGGCAGTTCGTTCTCAAATAAAATTAAGTGACTACGAATTTTATTATACATCACGTTCACAGGCAGATTTTACAGACGAAAATGTATATAAATCTATCGTTGGAGATATTTGCGCTGGCCAGTATGTAAACCCTGAGGATGACGATCAATCTGTTCTTGGTAGTAAAATCGATATCATGAACGTATGGCAGCATATATCAACAGTATTTATCGATGCTCTTCGCGATGTTGAGTCAGAACTTAGGAAACCGAAAAACCCCATCCGCCAAATTATTGACACTATTGAAGGAAATATTGAAGAAACTGATATCGATGATATAAAGAGAAAAATTTCCGAACTAAACCAAAAAATATCTCATATTCCTCAGGTTTCTGATATTGGGAGTCAAGTAAACCAAAAATTACTTGAAATGATTGGCGCAATTTATTCGCCAGAAATCAAGCTAGAGTCACGTCTAAAAGAAGATTTTGCTACACTTGCTAGGTATTTGACGATTTCTCCTTCCAATCAGAAGGATATAGATTTGTTGGGATTAGGGCATCTTAATATTTTGTATATTGCTATGAAGCTGGTTGAATTCGAGGTTAATCGTAATCGCGAACTTCTCAATATTATGATTATTGAAGAACCAGAAGCTCATATTCACACACATATTCAGAAAACCTTATTCAATAATCTCCAAGTTACACATACCTATACCCAAGTTGTGATGTCTACACATTCAACTCATCTTTCTGAAGTGTCAGATATTGAAAAGGTCAATGTCATGAAAAAAGTTGATGAACAGACATCGCTTGTAATGAAACCTACCAATGGATTGGATCAGTTCGGAGCAGATGTTTTGGAATATAAAGGGATATCTTTTTCGAAAATACTATCGAGATATTTAGATGCAAAGCGGAGTGTTTTATTGTTTTCTAAAGGGGTTATTATGGTTGAAGGGGACGGTGAAGAGATACTGATCCCCGCGTTGGTCAAAAAAGTCCTTGGAGTGTCTCTTGATGAGATGGGAATTGGTCTGATTAACATTGGAAGTGTTGGATTTGAAAATGTTGCATGCATTTTTGACGAATCACGATTACAGCGAAAATGCTCTATCGTGACAGATTTGGATGTAGTAGTTGATGGAGCAAAAAAGTCAAGCCAGGTTGCAATGGATAGAGGTGCCTCGCGAAGAGAAAAGTTGTCCCGGCTCTTTGATGCAAATCCTTATGTTAGTGCATTTTATGCCCCGCATACCCTTGAAGTCGATTTCGCAAGCGAAGATAATAACAAACGTTTTGTTTGCGCAATCATAAAACGTGCATATAAAGATGCTGCTACAAAAGAGAAACATGTTTTAGCAGTTAAATCAGGAACAGAAGCAGAAAGATACGACTCGGTAATGACTGTTGCAAAGAATATTAAAAAGGGCTGGTACGCAACATTGCTCGCTGAGAAGATCGATGCTGGTGCCACGATTCCAATGTATATTCTCGATGCAATTGCATTTGTTGCAAAAGACATTTTGTCCGAGAAATTATTATGGAAAATGACAAGCCATTCTTTTAATGCGTACGATTTGGATGAAGACTATGACGATTTGAAAACTGCATTTAAAGAAGCAAGAAGCTCAAAAGAAATTAGAGAAACAATAGAAATGTTCTGCGATGAGTTTCCGAATGATATGGTATCCTCATTTATAGCTAAGGCAGGTGGTCTGAGTGTTTGAAGGTGTAGATGAAATACTTAAGGAACTTTCCCCTGAACAGCAGGCTGCATGTATAGCTCCCAATAATGTTTTGTTGACCGCTTGCCCAGGCAGTGGTAAAACTCGTACACTCACACACCGATTGGCATACCAGGTACTCCAAAAATCAGATTCAAGAAAGATAAAAATAGCAATTACGTATACTAATCGTGCCGCTGAAGAAATTATCAACCGTTTAGAAGACATGAATATTGACCTATCAAGCATTTGGGCAGGTACAATTCATCAGTTTTGTATGCGTTATATCATTCGTCCTTATGCCATGTATTCAAAAAGGCTTTGTAAGGGCTATCAAATCATTGACGATTATTGTAAGAAAAAGTATGGACACGAGATAGCGGAGCGCCTTGGCATACGCCTTAGAAATTTTGATGATCCTTTTCAATACGAAAACATTAGGACTGAATACGAACGCTTATTAGAGGAAAAGAAGGAAATCGATTTTGATACAATTCTGCTTCTTTCAGAGGAATTGCTGTCGTCTTGCCCATTTATTAGTTCAAATATAGCATCAGTCATAAGTAGTATTTTGGTGGATGAATTTCAAGATACCAATGAACTTCAATACTTGATATTGTCAAAAATTTATAAAGCAAATAAGTCAATAACTTTGATGTTTGTGGGTGATGCTAATCAAGCTATTTATGGTTCTTTAGGTGGAGTAGCAAAAACCAAACAAGAGCTAGAAACACTTTATGAAACAGATTTTGATTCTATGTCACTAAGAGGCTGTTATCGTTCTACTCAGAGATTGGTGGATTTATATAGCAGATTCGAAGTTTCTAGAACTGAAGCTCACTCAGTTGCAAAGCATAAGGATGAACTTGGTGAAATACATTTTTTTGATTCCGTTTATTACACAGATCTGGCATCTGAAATTGCAGCCTTAATAAAGGAAGAACTTGAAAATGGAACAAAGGCTGAGGAAATTTGTGTTATTGCTCCTCAATGGGGTATGTTGTTCGATCTATCTAGAAAACTACGTATAATACTTCCGGACATTCCATTTGATGCACCAGATATTTCTCCAATAAAGTATGATCCCATGAACCCTTTGTTTCTGATAGCGAAATTGCTATTTCTTCCATCCGGAAAAAATGTGACGTTAAGAAAGCGAATTGCTACTGAATTTATTTCAATCGTTAGAGATGACTTCAGAATCATGGTGCCTGATAATATACAAAACTATGATGTCCTTTCCGCTGTTAATTGTTGTCGCGGCACAGATACAGATGGCATAACCTGTTTAGGCTCCGCAATTGAAAAGGTTTTTGCAATTCTACACGTTAGAATAAGCAAAGAAGCAGCTTTGTCAGCATTAACAAATTCTTTTTTTGATGAAATCCGCTCAAGAGTAGATAGGTATGCGCTTTCCACAGATTTTAATTCAATCAGTAAGTATTTCGGAGAAAAAAATGGTGTGGTAATTTCTACCCTTCACGGCGTTAAAGGCGAAGAATATACTTCAGTTATTGCAGCTGGTCTGTTGAACGGATACCTACCGCATTGGGACTATATTTTGAGTCCCATGAAAAAATCGTGTAGGAAAAATGAGACCTATAAGCTTCTTTATGTTCTTTGCTCTAGAGCTAAAAAGAATTTGTACTTATTTAGTGAAAGTGGGCGAACCACAAGAAACGGTTCCCCATATACTTCAACCGATGAACTTTCCTTAATTGCTGATTTGCTCTAAAATTAAGGCTAAGTGATAAAAATATACCTACAGCGGTCTGCTTCGGCAGGCCGCTATTCTTTTTTAGAGGAGGTTTGATAGCAATGGCAACCACACGCATCATGCCACTGCATATTGGCAAGGGCCGGACTGAGAGCTGTGCCATCAGCGCGATTATTGACTATGTGGCCAATCCGCAAAAGACAGACCACGGCAGGCTCATCACCAGCTATGAGTGCGACAGCCGTGTGGCCGACGCCGAGTTCATGCTGGCCAAGCGCCAGTATATTGCCGCCACCGGACGGGTCCGTGGCGCGGACGATGTAATCGCCTACCATGTTCGCCAGTCCTTCTGTCCTGGGGAGATCACCCCAGAGGAAGCCAACCGGCTGGGCGTGGAATTTGCCAAGCGGTTCACCAAGGGCAAACACGCCTTTATCGTCTGTACCCACATTGATAAGGCCCATGTCCATAATCATATCATTTGGAGTTCGCTCAACCTGGACTGTGACCGGAAGTTCCGCAACTTTTGGGGCAGCACAAAAGCCGTCCGTCGATTGAGCGACGCCATCTGCATTGAGAACGGACTGTCCATTGTCGAGAACCCAAAGCCCCACGGCAAAAGTTACGACCAATGGCTGGGCGATCAGGCGAAGCCCTCCCATCGGGAATTGCTCCGTGCTGCCATTGACAACGCCCTGGCACAAAAGCCTGCTGACCTAGACGAGCTGCTGAAGCTGCTCCGGGAATCCGGCTGTGAAGTCTCCAAGCGCGGAAAATCCTACCGTCTGAAGCTCCCCGGCTGGGGTAAAGTGTCCCGCTTGGACAGCCTGGGCGATGGCTATACCTTGAAGGATCTGCTGGCTGTCCTCGCTGGTCAAAAGGAGCATACACCCCGTCGAAAGCCGGTCAAGCAAGCAGATCCGCCGAAGGTCAATCTGTTGGTTGACATTCAGGCAAAGCTCCAGGCTGGAAAAGGTGCCGGATATGTGCGATGGGCCAAGGTTTTTAACTTGAAACAGATGGCGCAGACCGTAAATTATCTCATGGAGCATAACTTGCTGGAGTATGCGGCGCTGGAGGAAAAGGCTGCGGCGGCCACGACTCACCACAATGAGCTATCCGCAAAAATCAAGGCAGCGGAGAAACGCATGGCGGAGATCGCCATCCTGCGGACCCATATCGTCAATTATGCCAAGACCCGCGACACCTATGTGGCCTACCGAAAGTCCGGTTACTCCAAGAGATTCCGAGAGGAACACGAGGAAGAAATCCTGCTCCATCAGGCAGCCAAAAATGCCTTTGACGATATGGGGGTCAAAAAGCTCCCCAAAGTTAAGGAGCTGCAAGCTGAGTACGCCCGGTTCTTGGATGAAAAGAATAAAAACTATGCCGAGTACCGGCGCTCCCGTGAGGAAATGCGGGAGCTGCTGGCGGCAAAGGCCAATGTGGATCGGCTCTTAAAAATGGAGGCGGAACACGATGCCCAAAAAGAAAAAGACCACGACCAGCGGTGAGTTGGTCATGGTCAAAAGCGTTCGCAGAACGTGTAGCCGCAGAATGAAATTCTGCGTTTATGGGGGCTTGGGGGATACCTTCAACAGGCAGCGCCGGATGCCGAATGGCTATCCAGGGGCATTGCTTGCCAATTCTCTCTCATAATATGAAAAAGTGTACTGTCGGGCGTTTGAAAGATTCATTCTTCTTGCACTTCGGATTGTGATAGAGTGAAAAATGCATCTGCCTGCGCATGATATAACCTTGCGTACAGGCCGTTGGTTGCCATTAACTGTGCATGCGTGCCATTTTCAATTAGCTGCGCATCTTTAAGTACCAAAATTTGATCAGCTAGGCAAATATTATTAAAGCGATGCGTGACAAAAATGCACATTTTGTTGATCGTGTCTGATGCCAGAGATTTGATGATTTGTTCTTCAGAAAACGAATCAATAGCAGAAAACGGCTCATCCAAAATCACAACAGACGAGGATTTGTAAAAGCATCTTGCAATTGCAATTTTCTGCCATTGCCCACCTGAAAGTTCAGTTCCTCCATTCCATTCTTTCTCCAGTGTTGTTCGATAGCCTAGTGGTAGGGCGTCGATGAATTCTGTAGCTTCAGAGTGAACGGCAGCCTCTTTAACTCTCTCGAAGTCGTTGATGTTGTCGGCGTCATGAATAGCAATGTTTTCAGCGACGTTAAACGGATAACGGATAAAGTCTTGAAAAACAGCGGATATTTGCTGTTGTAGAGAAGAAAACGAGATCTCTTCAATATCAACACCATTAACATAGATATGACCATTGATGGGCGTATACAGGCGCATTAACAGTTTTATCAATGTGGTCTTTCCCGACCCATTCATGCCAACCAACGCATACGTTTTCCCCGTTTCAAACGTATAGCTGAAGTTCTTCAAAACCATATTATGGGAGTTCGGGTAATGAAACGAAACATTTTCAAACCGTATGGACTTTATTTTTTCGGTTAAAGGGGTTCCTTCTTCCTGCTTTCGTACCGAGATATTTTCTATATCAGAAATGTAGCTTAAATATCTGGTTTGTTCGTATAGGGTGGATATTTGACTAAGCATCCCCTGGAAGGAAGCGTTAAAGCTATCCACACTAGAAATGTACATAGACGCAGCGCCAATGGTGAGCTTTTGCGTAACAGCTTGCATGATGATTGCTATTTTGAGTAAAAGAGAAACACTGTCCTGAGCCATTGCGTAAACAGTATTTAATCTACAGAATTTTTTATAATAGTGTTTGTTAGAATTCACATAATCAGTTTGTTGGCGGACAACTCTGTTTTTAAGCATGTCACCAATATCGAATAATTTGATTTCTTTGATATTGTTGTATTCAACTAGTAATTCTTTTAGTCGGTTGCACTTTCGTAGCCCCTCGGCTCGCTCAGCACCTACTGTATACCAGAACTTTCCGACACGATTACTAAGCCTAAGCATGGGAATAGACGTCACGATACATACAAGCAAAATGAGCACATTATAGTTTGCAATCAAAATTGTAATGCCTATTAACTGCGTGGTTAACCTAACCGTGGAAAACAGTGTGGTTAACAAAGTCAAGCAGCGATTAGGTGTTTCCTCCAAAGCAAGATGAATTTTGTTATATAAATCGACGTTATCATATTCCTTCATGGAGAAGAAGGTTGTCTTTTCCAGAATTCGGTTTGTTATGTAGAGATTAAATTTGTCTGATACCAAACTATTTAAACAGGAAGATACATAAGTGCAACCTGACATTGCAACGGAAGCCAAGAAGATAGAAATAAGCCAGAACAATAGAGTTTCGATGGTTATATAGCCGGATAGAAACACTGTTAATGAATTCAAAAAATTTTGCGAAAGGAGTAGTTCGATCGAGGTTAAAATGCCAGAAAGAATATTGCAAATCAAGAGAGCAGCAATGTAAGTTGGCGCGACTTTCAGCAATAAGCGTACGGCATACACACCACGGGTCAGACCGGGTAGATAATTCTTTATGAAGTCCTTGTGATTCATGGTTACCCCTTCACAGCAGATAAATATAGTGTAAGATGTAGTATAGAGAAATGCAGGGGGACTGCATAAGCAATCTCCCTGCATCTCGCGGAGCTTAGCGCTTAGTCGTGGTTGATGGCGTTGCTCCAGTTGGTATTGTCGTTGACGGTGTTGCCGACACGGCAGTTGGCGTTACAGCCCGCGTAGTGATAACCCGAGTTGTAAATGCTGTCGTGGGTGTTGTCCGTGCTACGGCAGACACAACCGCAGCGACCAGCGCGAGTGGTACCTGCAAAAGTCTTGCTGATGACCTCCATTTCGTTCACCTCCTTTCTTTATTTATTACTAAAACAGCAATAGGAATTGTCCTGTCGCTGAGTCAGCCGTTAGGAGCTTCTGGTTGTTTCTTTCAAAGCATCCAAAGCAGACGGGTTCTCTTCCAAAAGTTCGTAAAACATGCTAAAGCACCTTTCTAATTGAGAGCGAACACCATTGCAGTTAGATGCTTTTTCTGCCGGGTCAATGCCGTCCTCTGTGTAGCAATTTGCATAGCAGATGGGGCAAAGATTAACAGCCCAACAATTTTTACACGCCGGAAGCGAACGTGCAACATATTCTGTGTCGTACTTTTCGGAAAGCAGTGTTTTGTCGATGCCGGTAAAAATGTTCCCAATGATAGGAGAGGAACCGATTCGCTCACAAATCAGAAGATCGCCATTTGCTTTGACGTACAGTTTTCTTGAGCCCGGAACGCAACAACCATTACAATGATAAAGATCATCCGGTGCATCAGTGACCATACGTCCATCAATGGTTTCCATCATTTTGAGCATCGTGTTGAAATAGATGTTTTGAGTGTGTTCCCAGCTCAGCCCATTTTGCTTGGCTTTCTCGAATTGCCACTTGAGAAGCGGATTTAAGGCAGCGCCGAATTCGTAGGTGGGGTTTCCAGACATCAGTTCGACAGCGTTTTCGACAGGGAAGGTGCCAGGAGATGGATACGTAATCATGCACTGCGTAAGCGGTGGTAAAAAGTCAAGCGATTCGAAGAAGCTATTAATTCGTTCGAGTTTTTCATAAGTGTAGGGCGGGATAAGAACGGAATTGATGGTTAAACTCTTTCCGTGTTTAATGAAAGCCTTCGATAGAGTGTTCAGACCACGCATTGCATCTGCGAAGGTCGGCTTGTTGGCGGAATAAACACGGGCTGCATTTTGGACTTCTTCTGGACCGTCCAAGCTGACCACAACACTAAAACCCGGTGTTCTTGCCAAAAAGTCGGCAATTTCATCTGTTACCAATGTCAGATTTGTGGTCAAATTGAATGTCGGATGTTTGTCTTTATAATGCTCAAGTGTATATTCTGTTGCCCAACGGACGAGAGGGAAATTCGCAAGCGGCTCGCCGCCATAAAACGTAACGGCAAAGTGGGAGGAGCTGTGCTCTGCCAGATAATCAATGGCTTTCTGCGCAATTTCCTGAGGCATCTTTGCTGTACCGAAGTCCCGATTTCCTTCATAATCCTCGTTATAGATACAGTACTTACACCTGAAATTGCAAGCCTCAGTAACCTCCAGAACAAGCTGTTGGAGATCTGAGTCTAACGCTTCGAGCCAGTTGTCATCAGAAGCTAAATGCATCGCGGTGACCGGCGGAGCACACAATAATTTTTCCGAGTCGATCGTGGTCAGAAACTTTTCCAAACGATCACCCGCCATTTGATGGCACCGCTTTTCAAAAGCATCAAGAGAAATGGTGGGATCAAAGAAAGCCTGCAACGCCTTGAACTCGTAATCCCCGATATGTAACACTTTTCCGGTGCCCGTATCGTAGAAATAGTTTTTGAACTGTGTCGAAAAGAGTAGCCCATAACGTCCGGCGTTGCCGGACTTTTTCAAATCGCACAGTCGCTGATAGACTGGATGGGAACGTGCTCCGATTTTCGCGCTCATTCTTAATCATCTCCTGCAATTTGTTTTTCATCTTGCCTGATGTTGTCTATGTTTTACACCATCAGCCCGGTAAGCACAACAAAAAAGGCATAACTCAAAAAACGCTATCAAAAACAATATGAAACCAAAAAGCGATATATTTCGTAAAAAATAATAAAATAAAAAGAATCATATAGGAAATGTCACACACATTTGGTAGCGAAAACGATAAAACAAGTCATTACCTCCGGCAAAGTTGGGGGCTTGTGTAAGCCCTAGAAGGGCATCGTACCTGCAAGTTTCTCAAGAGGCACTGAAAATCTGCCACTTGCATCACTTGCCCCTCAGCCCGTAAACGGACATTGCTTCCTTCGCTCGATTCTTGAATCTAAAGCCTTTTTATTTTTTCCACCCCAGCAGCGCTGGGGGCTTATACTGCTAAAGCATACAAAAAAAGAAGGGGATGACCATCAGGCCATCCCCTTTTCCTTTGCCAACCGTCCATACACGGTAATTGCATCTTCGATGTGCAACAGATCTTCATCATTATTACTGGGCGCTCCAGCAGTGACCAATATATACTCTTCACCACCACACTCGGCCAGACTGGCAAGGCATTGTCCTGCTAGATCAGTAAAGCCGGTTTTTCCGCCCAACAGCGTCACTCCGGGAATAACCCGATCTCCAAGCATGGAAAACATCCTGCTATACAACTGGATACCACCCGGATGGGCATCAGTAGAAGTGGTAGTATAACTGCGAGTTGTGAATATTTCTCGGAAAGTTGGATTTTCCAGAGCAGTGTTTAGCAACATAGCAATATCCCGCACGGTAGAAACGTGTTCCGGGTCATGCAAGCCAGTGGGATTGGTAAAGTGGGTATGTTGCATACCGATTTCCGCAGCACGGTTATTCATCCGATCGGCAAAGGCTTCCACCCCACTATCCACAAGTTGGGCAATCGTCACACTACACTCTGCGCCAGAAGGCAACAGTGACCCATACAGGATATCCCGCACCGTTACTGTCTCGCCCGGTGCAAAACCGGCCATTGACGCATTTTCTGCCCATAGATCATTAAAAATATCCGGGTCCAATGTTACCTCGGCATCCAGATCCGGAATATTCTCCACCCCCAACAGTACTGTCATAATTTTGGTCATGGAGGCAGGATAAATTGATGCATCCGCACTCTCCTGGCCGAGTTCTGTGCCGTCTCTGCACATTAGCAACGCATAAGGGCTGTTAATTCCGCTCACGTCTACTGTCAATGGTTCAGGCGTTTGCGCGGGGGTGAGCAGCGGTGTTGAGGCCGAGTTTTCCTGGCGCGGTATTTCTTTAGATGGCCACCATCCCAGTAGTGCCGCACCGCTCAGCATAATGCCCACAGCAAGCACCAAAGTAAGGACAAATAAAGTCAGGAAACGCCCTACCACCTGCAGCGTCCTGTTACGGCGTTTTCTAATGCGCCACCTTCTACTACTGTGCGCTCTGGTGTTCCGAATATTCGCTGTGCAGTGGCGATTGCCCTGCTGCATGGTAGAAGCCCTCCTTTGTTTAGGAATATAGAATTTTCTTGTCTTTTTTGAAATGGAAAGAAGCCAGACTCTATCATCTTTGCTTTAACACCCGCACGCTTAATCCTAAAGCTCCCAAGCAAGCGAGTAACCACAACGTAAACTCTATTGCCTGCCTTTTGGCGAAAACATCCCGAGTGGTGGGAACGAGTGACAGGGTTTCGTTAAGCCTCTCATTTAAGATATTCACAAGATCCGGCCAAAAGCCAAGATTGCTCCACTGAGCCGGTAACAGCCAAGAAGGTATATGACCCAATAAATAAGGGAGAAGTAGTGCGAACACAAATAAGACGGCAAACCAGATGGTAATGCGGAGCCATGATGGGAAACGCAGACTTATCCTAAACCCTACTAACAAAAGCCATAGTGCTGAGACTAAAAGAGGGATAGAACACAGTGCCACAAAAAAGTTGCCCCAGGTTTTTCCAGTACAAATTTGATCGGGAGTACCCAAGCCTGCAGCGGTGACGTAATCAACAGCCATTTCTCGTAAATCGCCACCTGGTGAGCCTACAAGCTCTACATTTTTCAACATATCAGATTCTTGTGCCGCTGTAATGGCGAGATTTGTCTGTCCCTGAAAAACTCCCCGAATCTGAACATTACGGTCTCCTATTTGCAAAGTTTGACCAACAATGTCTGTACTGCCAAACAAATCCAAGGCAATAGATTCACTGACAGCACAGCCATTCACATCGACAGCACCCGGTGCTGATCCCTGTATATAAACGGCAGGAAAAACAATTGCTGCATCGCCGGAATAAAAAACCACCTGCGCATCGATACTGTGCAAATCTGTTTTCAGCACTTCTTTTGTTTCATTCCAGAGAGTCATCGCATACTGTGTGCCATCCTCACCAGCTTGAAACCTATGGGCTGATTGAATTTGATCAGACGAAAATGCCTCCTTGTATCGAAAGCTATACGGCGCATACGCTGTCTGTATTTGATCTGCTGCTCGATAAGCACCTGTAAGGCAAAATAGTGCCACCGACAATAAGACGGCAAGCAACATGATTTTGTATACTTTACGCATTTTCATTTTTCACCCGCACTTTAGAACCTGCCTCAAGGGAACGAGTGCTTTGCACAACGATAGAGTCTTCTGGCGAAATGGCTCCTTCGATGGAAGTTTGTGATTGACCTACCTCCAAAACAGTGACTGGAATGCGAACCAAAACATTTTGGGTGCCTAAAACCGTATTTTTTTCTTCAACAGCGAAAACAAAATCTCCTTGATTGTCTTGATGGATTGCAGTGTTAGGCAGGCAAAGATCATAATCTTGTTCACTGAGAACAATTTCTGCATCCGCAGGACCAACTTTCCAATCGGTAGCGGTTAATTGAATGGTGATGTCTACTGTATCATTCTCTGCATTTTCAGAAATCGCGGTAATTGCAGCAGTCTCAGTCTGGTCCCCCTGTTTTATAACAGCAGATAATCCGGTTTGACAATCACTGGCCTGAGCAGCAGGGAGTTCGCAAGCAAAAAGATATCCCTTTGAAGTATCGTAAATAGTGCAGAATGTTTGAGTACTTTCCGTTCCAACTTCGGCCTCGACGTTTGAAATAACGCCTGAGAAGGGCGAGGAGATCACTCCTTGCTGATTCACAAGCTGTTCCAACTGTTCAATTTCCGCTTGTGTATCCTTAATGTCAAGGGCAACATCTTCGGCGGAAGCCTGATTCACCTGCGCAGAAAGATTGTTCTGTCTTTGCATCTCCTGATAGGAGGCTAAAGCACTGTTACGATCATACTCAGCCTGCTGTGCTGCCCAATGTGCATCATCGGCAGCTTGCTCAGCAGTGCTGATTGCTTCCGGGGCCGGATTTTCCGATGCTCGCAATTTTTCTAATTCCTCGTAGGCTTTCTGATCTGCTTCATAGGCACGGAGCAAAGCCTGCTGGGTTCGTGCAACACTCGTATCATCCAGCACTGCGTTTGATAAAAGTTGGTTATACTCCGCCTTACTTTTCTGCAAAGAAGCCTTGGCGCGATCCAGCTTTGTCGAAAGTTCATCCACGTCACAGGCTGCAAGTGTTTGCCCCTCTACGACAGACTGCCCTTCTTTTACCAAAATGTTGTCGAGCACGATGCCCTCAGGCAAGGATACCGAAAGCACACTGGATGCTGTGATAGAGCCGGACGACTGAACGCTTTGACTAATTGTTCCAGCTTTTGCCTGCTGTGTAGTTACAACTGGCCGAATTGCACTGCTGGTTCCCCTAGCAACCAAAGTCAGAATCAACATGACAGCAAAAAATACGACAATTCTTTTTAATGCTTGACGTTCATCGTTCTGTGAGTCAGTATCGGATTCCGAAATCGGAGTCTGACGCAGAGCGGGAAGGCGATTCCGAAGTGAAAGGTGGAACAATTGTTTGCGCTCGGACAGCTTGCCCTCACTGTAAATAGGATAATCCGTTTGTTTTGGACTTGATTTCAAATCCGGTTCACTCCTTTACTCCACTTGATTGGATTCCCAAAATCAAATATCTCTGCCCAAACAGAAAGATCAGAATTACGGGCAATAACATAAACACACTGGCCACCATAGCAATTCCAATGTCATCCTGTGTAATATTGGCGAGGAACAGGGACATGGGCCAAAGGTTTTGGCTCTTCAAAAACACCAGCGGTTGTTCAATTGCATTCCAGGCTTCAATAAAAGATAAAAGCAATGCAGACAGGATGCCAGGGATTCCAAGCGGAAGACCAATTCTTATATAGGTTGTAATGGCACCGGCACCATCCAGTTCGGCTGCTTCCAGAACGGAAACGGGAATACCGTCGAACCCCTTTTTCATAATAAAGACGGGAAAGGTGGAAACGGCACCGGGCAAGATGATGCTCCAAACTGTATCCATGAGTCCCAACCGATCCAAAACCAAATAATCAGGCACCATGAGAACTTGAAACGGAAGTAGCATCAGAATCGTATAAATAGTAAAAAGAAGATTTCGACCTCGAAAAGTAAAACGAGAAAACGCCCATGCAGCAGGACTGGCAAGCAGAAATTGCCCAATCAATTGCGGAAATGTGAGGATACAGGTATTCCAAAACATAACAAAGAATTCTGGTGTATCCAATAGGACTTCGATCAATGGCTGTAAGGTGGGCGAATTGGGAATCAACGGCCAATGCACCGCAGAAGTCCCATCGAAAATTCCGCCAAGGCTCTGCGTTGCTTCATCGGTACTCATAAGCGCACCAGAAAAGATCATCCAAATCACCAGGCACACAGATGCGGCAAAGGGTACCAATACCAGATAAGGAAGACGAACGGCCTTTTTACGCTTTTTCACTCGGAACCCTCCCGCAACATTTTCAAAAATGGCAGAATTACCAGAAGCAGCGCAAGGGCAACAACAACAGCCGCTGCCGACAATCGACCAAGATCCAAAGAAGAAAACCAGTTGTTAAACAAATGCTGCAAGAGATAAATACTGTCATCCGGGTAATTTCCTGCCACTAGGTAGGCTTCCCGATATACCTTGAACGTGTTCAAAATACTGAGGATTGTGATAAGCCCCATGGTAGACGGTAAATTTGGCAAGGTGATTTTCCAGAAAATTTGCCAGCTGTTTGCGCCGTCAACTTCGGCTGCTTCATACATGCTGGCAGGAATCGCATCCAAACCGGCCAGCCAAAGAATCATATCGTATCCGATGTTCCGCCAAAGGTAAGTACCTACAAGTACCCCGAAAGCCGCACTGCTATCAAGGAAAGAAATTTCCGGTACTCCCCAAAAGGACAAAAGATTGTTCAAAATACCGTTCTGTGTGAAAAGAGCTTTCCATAGTAAAGAGATGCTGGCAACCGGAATTGCCATAGGCAATAGGCAAGCTGTTTGCAGCTTTTCCCCTTTGGGCAGGATTTTTCGTATCAAAAGAGCGAAAATCAAGCTGGTTACGAGAAGTAGCGGAATGCAGACCAGGATAAATCTCACTGTGTTTGCTACTGCCAAACGAAAGGCATTATTTGAAAAAATGGATTGGTAATTTTTCATACCAAGGAATTTTGTTCCCAAAGGGTTTGTGAAGCTGCGCCGGATAGTTTCTCCAAACGGAACAAAGAGGAAAACACCAATTCCTATCAGTGAGGGAAGCAAAAACATCCATGCTTGGAACGCTTTTTTCCCCTTTCGGCGAAATGTATTCTTTTTGAAATGCAGCTTTTCGATGGGACGGGCAAACCGCTTGCGCTTAGATTTCATAGCGATATACCGTCTGCGTCTCGGAGTTCAGATCTGCTGCAACAGCGATAGCTTGGTGATCTGTAACGATCAATGTGACACAGCTGACATCATCCTGCAGAAAAGGTGCAAGGGTGTCTGTCAGAATCCGTGATTCGGAATTGTTGGTGGTATCGTAGGCAACGATGCCTTGATCGTCCACATAATAGAAAATGCCGTTTCGGCAGAAAGATGAGCCCTTAATAGTCGCTAAGACTCCGTAGCTATCGATTTGCCCTGCCCCATCCAAAGAACGGCACTCGTTGGTTTCAAAGTCGACATAGTACAGCTTTTCTCCATCTGACGCGTAATACCCCGCTTGGTCCGCAGCGATTCCTTCTCCCCACTGTGTTACCAACGAGCCATCATACTGCAACACCATATCCTCGAAGGGAAGGGGGTGAATAGTTTCCTGCTCTTGGCCATCCTCATTCACGAAAGTTTCCGTTCTTCCACCCGTTACGGTAAAGGTGTCACTATCAATAGGATAAACGGCAGAAATTCCGTCAATTGCTCCCAGCGCGGAAATATCCGCAGTTTTAAGGTCCTCGCCGCGGGCGGCATAAACAACCTGCTGTCCCTGCATGCCCAGCATGAAGCCATCCGGACGCAGTTTGATTCCCACAACAGTCTGGTCGGCCCAGGGCAGTTCTTCCTTTGTCCAGCTGTCCCCATCATCTGTAGAGACATAGGCACAGAAGCCATCGGCACCTTCACGCCCCACAAAATAAATAGAGCCATCCGAAAGAACTGTACCGGCTTCAATCGAAAAATTGTTGCCAATCGAAATTTCGTTGCCTGTTGCAGCGGAATCCGTTTGTGCCTGTGAAACGGAGCTCTGCGTTTTTTCTGATGGCGTACTTTCCCCAGGAGTAGAGCCGCAGGCGCACAGGGCGACAGCGAGGGAAAACGGCAAAATGGCCGATAAAAACAGATTTCGTTTCATTTGAGTTTCTCCTGTTCTTAATAAACAAGTTAAAATGTGTATGAAAAGCTCTGTTGAAGATTTGAATATGTCGGAACCGCTAATACAGGCAAAGAAGGTCTACTGCGATTACCCACGTTCTGCCAAGTAAAGGCGCAAATCTTTTTCTGCTGCCTGCGTAGCCGATTCAGCATCTTGCTGTCCTTTTGCCAACGCCTCGGCGTACGGCAACAATTTGTCTGCGATTACTTCATCAACAATCACAGGCGTTTTTACGCCTTTGAGGAAATCAGCCAGCATTTCGCGATCTGTACCGTATGTTTCAACAGCTGCGTCAATTCTTGCATCCAAACTGCTTTCAATAACGGGCAGGCCATCTCCAACAACCGTATTTTGGATATCCGAAGCAAAGAACGCTTTCAACAAATCCTTTGCAGCTTCCTGATTTGGGCTACTAGCATTTATTCCAAGTAAGACCTTCGGAGAATAAGCCCTTTCACAAAGGCCCGGTGCGGATTTTAATTCAGGTGCCTGAACTTCCCAATTTTTAGTGATCCAGCCCAGGAACGCAGGAGAATCAATCAGATTCCGTCCAATCCTTGCTCGTTTGTTAATGACTTCGCGTGAAGCACCGGAAATGGTGATGGAGTCTCCGCCGTCGGAATAGACAATCGAATCGTCCTCCTGCTCCGTGCGATAAGAAGCCATGTTGTAGTAAGTGCCGATAGATTCGATGGCTTGGAACAGTTGTTGCAGTTGCTCTTGATTCAGTGTGTTATCCGTAATCAATTCGGAAGCAGAGGTGCTCATCAAGAACTGGAGGATTTTCTGAGGCGTCATAAACGAAACCGCATATTTGTCTTCCTCTGGAAGGGCTGTATAATAAGCATTGTCGGACAAATTGTAGTCATCACGCGGAGGGCAGGATTTTACGAACTCTATAAAGGAAGATAGATCTGTAATTTGATCCATGTCTTCGGCGGTTCCCCAAATAGATGGAATGGCATACCGTGCAGCAGCAATATAAGTCTTCCCATCCACGGAGAAAGCATTTTTAATCGAATCCAAGATTGAAAATTCCTGCAGCGACTCGTTTAAATCAGCCAGAACGCCATTTTCGATATAAGGTGTAACATCTATGCCATCAAAGACGATTAGGTCAGGACCGCTCCCAGCAAGCAGTTCTGTATTTAATGCTTTCAGTACATCTTCGGTTGCCAGATCATCGCTGCCGGCGACTGTATACTGTATGGCGATATCGTTGTGTTGCTGCTGATATTCTGAAAGGACTCTTCGTACAGTGGGAGAATCGGACAGTGACCAGACAGTGAGCTCAATCTGCTCTGACGGTGTCGCGTCAGGATCAAATGTATACGAATAAAGTTGTGCGGAATCGTCAGACGTGTCTTTGACAACACAGAAAAAGCTGTCTTGAAAGTAAACGAGATTTGTGATTACTTTTCCCTGTACCGAAAATGCAAACCCGCTGGATGGAGTGATTTCTTCTTTTAAGGTTCCACCAGCAGCAACCCGGTAAATTCCCTCGTTGTCTGCATAATAGTAATTTCCCTGTGAATCACAATAGGCAGCAATGATGTTTTCGAGTCCCTCGACATTACCTTCTTGTATCTCACCATTTGCCTTCAGAGTCGATAGTTTGCCCGTTTCGGATATGAAGGCAAGTTCATCCCCGTGTTGGGCAAATCCCCCCCATTCCGTTCCGGCCCCAACTTTCGTAACCATACGGCCATCGCGAAGCGAAAAGATAGCTGCAACGGACTGGTTATTGGTATCCCGTCCGGCCATCAAAAAAGAATCCGAGTTGACAAATTGAATGTTGTTGATGTCAGTTACTTCAGAATCGGCAGGTTGGACTTGAGAACATTCTGTCTCTTTCGCTCCGTACCAAATCTGTTCTTCATCTTCAGTCCTGGTCAGAACAAGAACGCCACTTTCCGTCAGGATTGCTTCGATGCAAGTCCCCGGCACTTCCACCGAATAAACCGGCGTGGTGTCCCATGTGTAGCCATCCGAAGAAGAAAGCACATCAACCTTCTGGGATGCCTCTCCGTTTGACTGGACGGTCGCACAGAGGAGTTGGCCATCAGTGGTGGTTGTGAGGGCAAGGATATCACTCGGATCAGGCTCCAAAGCCACCTTTTTTTCAACCCACAACCCTGGATTGATTTCTGTTTTCTGCCCCAGTGAAGAATCCGTTACACCACACGCGCACAGAGAACATCCCATCAACACCGAAAGTCCCAGTGCCGTGTTCTTGATTAAGCGATTCATACAGTTGACTCCTTTCGCTTTTGGTTGTATATATCATAACAGATCAATGTTAAAACAAAATTTAAGATGAGCACCCTTATTTAAATATTGATTAAAGAATGGTTTGTTATAATAAACTAGGGAGATGAACATCGTGAGAATTTTGATAATAGAAGATGATAAAAATCTTTGCCAAATCATGCGTGCGGGCTTGCAAGATGCTGGAATTGATTCAGACTTTTGCCATGATGGCGAGACAGGCTTGGAACTTCTTCTTCATAACTGTTATGATGCTTGTTGCCTGGACCGGATGCTTCCTTCGATGGATGGCCTAACGATTTTGAAAAAGGCCCGGGCAGCCAAAGTATCAGCTCCGGTGCTGATGCTGACTGCTATGGGCGGCTTAGACGACAAAGTGGATGGGCTGGAAGCTGGTGCGGACGATTACTTGGCCAAGCCATTTGCCATGCGAGAACTTGTAGCTCGCCTCCACGCATTACTTCGCAGGCCCTCACAAGCGATGGCTGTGGAGGAAAGCAACCAAATTCATTACGAGGATGCAACATTAGACTGTAATCAGCTGGAACTATGTGGGCCAAAAGGACACTGTCAACTATCAAAAAAGGAAGCGGACCTCTTGGAAGTGTTTTTCCGATACCCGCATCAGTTGTTTGCAAGAGAGCGACTGCTTTCCCGGGTTTGGGGCGATGACACTGAGATTGAAGAAAGTAATCTGAACACCTATATCCACTTTGTACGCAAAAAGTTAAAAAAAGCTGGTATCTGCCTGACGATCACGACCATTCGGGGTGTCGGATACCGATTGGAGAACATCCATGATTAAAAAACTTTGGCTAAAACTGGTTCTCCTTTATACTGGCATCACGGGGCTGATCTTGGCATTGTGTTTAGGAATCACATTCTTTTTTTCCTGCAACAGATATGAAGCCTCATTGGACGCTCAGATTTGTGACCAGATAGAATCATACCAAATCAAACTACTTTCCTCCCGGCAGGTTGATCAGAGTACTTTGCAGGAACTGGAAGAAAATTTGGATGGCAACATATACATTTTTGAAAATGGAACGCCATTATTCCGTTTCGAACCGACTGGAGGACTTACACCGGACGTATTGGAAAATATATTCCGCTCGGAGCATAGCCTTTCTACGGATGAACTCTCCCAGGCTTCAAACGGGTGGACATCAAAAAAGGATGAAAGGAATACTGCTTTAGGGCGTTTCCATGTATTCTACTTTCGGCACGAGGATAAAACGCAAATTGAAATATTGGCTCTGCAAAGCCAGAGCGTTCGTCTGCCGTTTATTCAGCATCAGGCAGTTTTCTACGGAGTGTTATTGCTCTTAGGATGTATTATTTTGGCTGTCATCAATAGCTGGTTGATTCGGAGCCTTTTAAGACCGGTAGAGAATTCCGTTCGTCAGCAGAAAGAATTTGTTGCAGCAGCAGGGCACGAACTAAAGACGCCGCTAGCATCGATCCGTGCTGGGCTGGAGGTACTGCAAAAGCACATTCCTTCTTCTCCGGAAATTTCAGGAGTGTTTTATGCAACGCAAAGCGAGGCTCTGCGGATGAGTCACTTGGTACAAGATTTATTGCTTCTGGCAAATTCAGATAGACAAGAACGCAAGCTGGTTTTGACAGCAATTGAACCTGATACCTTTTGCTTGCAGCTTTATGAAAAATACCAGATCTATGCCAAACAGCAACGTCATCCGTTACGTCTCAAGATTGAAGAAGCGTCATACCCTGAAATCATGGCTAACGAAGAAGCACTTACCCAGATAGGCAGTATCTTTATTACCAATGCGATTGCCCACACGAAGGAAGATACCACCATCGAAATTTGTTGTAACCTCCTGAAAAATAATGTAGTGGAAATCGGGGTACATGATTACGGTCAGGGTATTGCCGAAAAGGATTTACCACGGATTTTTGAACGGTTTTATCGCGCAGATCCCAGCCGTACGACCAATGGCCACTATGGGCTTGGGCTTTCTGTTGCAAAAAGTCTGGCAGAGCAACAATCGTTGCATATTGGAGCCCGCAATACACCCGGTGGAGGGGCTATGTTTTATATTTGCACGCAATAACCGCAAAAATCTAATAACACACGGAAGAATTGTTTAGAGGTAAAACTTGCTTAATACAACTATTTGTCATGAGGACGATTCTTTGCGTTCCTATGTTGCGAAGTTTATCGAACAATATTTTAAGCGAAACCACATACAATACAAAATATCATGTTGCCCGTCATTGCATAATCTCACAACGCGGTTTCACCCAATCGATCTATTATTTACAGATATAATATTTAGCGATAAGACAGAGATGTCCACGTTGCTGAAAATCCGTAAGCAACACCCATCAATGATGATGGTGATCTTAACAAACAATAATGAGTATGCTATACAGGGGTATAAGCTAGGAATACTCCGCTACATAATGAAGGAGCAACTGGAACATGAACTTCCCCACTGCATGGATGCAGTGCTTGCAAGATATTTCAAGCACAGAGATGTGCTTGAAATGAAATTCGTTGAAGGAAAGTATTGCGTGTACCAGGACGAAATCGTCTATATGGAAAGCCAAGGTCATAAAGTGAATTTTCATCTTTCTTTAGGGATGTCTGTTCGAATTTTGACAGCGCACACAACGATAGATGCTATGCAACTGCAACTAAACCAAAATCGTTTTGTACGGCCACACAAAAGTTTCCTTGTGAATTGTTCCTATATTGACAAGATTGAGTGTGGCAATATTCTTCTGCAAAGCGGTGATAGAATCACCATTTCGCAAAGCCGCAAGAAAGATGTCGATGCATTGCTCACAGCAATTCTATAAAGATAATATTGCACAGAAAAAACACATCTGCCTTCCTCGTAAGAAGTCAGATGTGTTTTAGTTTTCTTATTTTAGTTTACTAAAAATATACTTTCGTGCACGGTGAATTCTATTTTTAACATTCGCCTCCGAGGTATTGGTAAGGCAAGCAATATCTTTAAGCTTGTACCCTTTGATTTTCATAACCAATGTTATTCGATACTTTTCTGGCAATTCATTGAGTGCTTGCAGCGCTTTCTGCAGGGTAATTTTGGTGAGAGCAATCTCATCTGGACTATCAAAATTATTTATTTCTGGAACCTCGTCGGCAGGATACAATGATGTCTTGCGTTTTTCCCATCTTCGAATAAAGTCGATGGTTTTGCTTTTAGTCACAAGATAAAGGTATGATTTTAGCTCTTTAGGGTTGTCCATACGTATGGTATCAATATCTTCAATAATATTCACCATTGTTTCGTGTACTGCATCTTCAGCTAGACGCTGATCTTTTGTGAGTTCATAAGCAACTTTATACATCATTCCATAGTATGTGTGGTAGATGTACTCAAATTTTGATCTTTGCGTATCATCGTCAATCATGGCGAGATAGATAAAAAGCATAGAAAGCGGCTCCCTATTGAACTAGATTGTCCAAGATAAAAATAATGAATTTCATAGTATTATCCGTAAAAAGGCTCATTCAGGTTTCATGGTTTCTGAAAAAAAGCAAAAAAAGCGCAAAGTTTCCCGAACGGGCAAACCTTGCGCTTTTTGAGAGGCCTTTATTTTGTACTTTGGCTGGGGGCAGGTGTTAGCATCGTTTATCGAAATCGTAGCTGACGGTTTCACTCGTGCCGTTTGCAGTGACGGTGACTGTAGTGGTTAGCTTGTAGGTCGTTCCTGCTTTGATGGCATAGCTTCCATTGAATTCATGCCGGAATCCATAGTAGGTAGAAGATGTACGATCCACTTCGGTGTAATTTCCCCAAAAGCCCTTCTCATACAACACGAGTGTGCATTCCATCTTTGTTGCCTTCGGATCTGCAACAATATAGCTCGAATAGGACTGGGACTCCGCGGAAATAGTCGGAGAGATGGCAATTACGTTTTTCCAACGGGGCTCTACCGCAAACGCGGTTACGCAAAAAAGTGTAGCCATTAATACGGAAATGGCGATTCCAATAATTTTTTTCATTTTCAGAACTCCTTTTGATAAATGGCCTCTTCCTTAACAATCCGTATGATACGGTGAAATGGTTACAAAATTAGTGTATAAAGTTTTCATAACCTATTTGAGAGTGGAATCCACTGTGATTCCCTCGGCCACTTTTATAAGTTCTGAAATGTTAGGATTGCCATAAATAGTGAAGGATAGCCCATCAGCTTCCCAAACCAATACGTTGCTATTATCTTCGCGTATTCCCCAGATTGCATGGTTTCCATCAAATTCGAGTTCATAGTATCTGGTTAGTTCGTTGTCAATCCCGACTTCTTGCTCCGAGCCAATATCAACAACTCTGACAGTATACCAACCACCGCTGTCTGATGTGAATTCAGCAATGTACCGATCTTGATTTGATGTCTCTTCATCTGTAAGTGTAAAACCTGTAAGGATGCAACTCAAGTTAATTTTCGAAGCAATATCGAAATGTTGTCGATCTGTTTCTTGGGAATAGACGATGTTCATAAAACCATCTCGCCATTGGATCAAGGTATCCACTACGGCATCTTGAAATGCTTGAACAGGAAGGAGGGCAAATGTCAGTGCAGTCATAACGCTGGTAAAAGCTATCAACACCTTCTTGGTAGGCTTCCAAATTTGGACCCATCCCTCTTTTCGGTGCGCCTTTTTTAAGAGTCGGTCCATTTTCTTCTGAAACTGTTCGGAAGGATGAAACTGAGCATTCATTTCTTTCAGACTCGGCATGGAAGCCAGTTCGCGCTCTTCTGCCTCCGTCACAACCAATGAAATCAGTGCATCTGGCGTAATGCGGATTTCGTCATTCTCTTTCTTTTTCATGATAGCTCTCCAATTTATCTAATATCATTCTCCGCGCTCGAAAAATTCGCACTTTTGTGTTTTCCGGAGTGATGTTCAAAATTGTTGCGATTTCTTTCACTTGATAACCCTGCAATTTTAGTTCCAACGGCGCACGATACCGATCATCCATCTTCGAAATCATTGCAATCAACTCATTAAAGGCAAGTGCATCAATTGCAATAGTTTCGGGGTCCTGTTTATGTTTGGTGTCATAGCGTTCTAATTCATCGTCTTCGGTCGGGCGCACCTTGTCCCATTTGCGCACACAATCAACAGCCTTATTATGGGTGACCCTCCGCAGAAAAGCACGAAGTGTAAGTTCATCGTCAATATGTACTTTATCTATAATCCGTATCAACTGCAAAAAAGTTTCATGTACAACGTCCTCAGCCAGATAATGCTCTTTTACTACTTCCTTTGCAACATGATACATGAAGCCAACGTAGTTCTGATAAATGTACGAAAATTTATCCTGCTGTTCCTCGGTTTCCAGCATGGAAATATAAAAAGTCAGCATTTTTCCCTCCGCGTGTGTTAAAGCGTCCTGTTGGGATTTGGATCACATGGATTGCAAATACCAGGTGATATAACCAATCAGGTGCGCTTTCTGTTCCGCGGAGCAATGATCAAGTTGATATTGCAGTTCGTCAGAAAAGAAATCGCTTATTTGTGAAGGCGAGGATGGTAATATTGCGTAAATTGAACATTCCAGTATGCCCGCGAGGACGTAGAGCTTCTGCAGGGAAAGGTGTGCAGAACCTCTTTCTATACGACTAATGTACTGGGGAGATACATCAAACTTGTTGCCCAGTTCTTCTTGTGTCCATCCCTTTGCTGTACGCATTGCGCGAATCTTTGTTCCAATCGCTTTGTAAAGTTCTTCCTTCGAAATGTCCACTTTTCCATCACCTCAAAATAAGCGTATCAATTTTCAAGCTCAAATTTGAGGGTCTAATTAGTTTATAAATAAACTAATTAGATTTATTTTTGTGGGTTTTTATCAATTTATTCGGTTTAGATAATTGAGAATATGATTTATATTTGAGAGAAAGAATATCTGTAACCCCCTTTCTGCATGATTCGTATACGTTTTAGACCATCTTTTCTATTTACTGCTATTTACGGTTTAAGAAGGTCAGTGCCCTTGTATGTTTTTCGGGGCGTAATTGTATACGGAAGGTGTAGAAAGTGGTGATGCAAAACAAATGCCGAACCGCTGGATATCAACTGGCGAAGTAGGTTTAACACCCACTCACTTGCTCCACATTGCCGCTCCCCACCTCCATTCTGATTGTACGAATATCGTTATCGTCAGAATGGAGGTAACAATGGGTTTTAATTATGGGCGCGAAAAGCGCGCTTTTGATGAAAAATGGGCACGGCTGGAAGTGGAATATCGCGCGGCAGGGATGTCCGAAAAAGCAATCCAAGACATGAAGAATTATGATTGGCAATGGTTTTGCAGTGAACGAACCTATCGAAACCATGTACAAACTTTGCCAGTTGGTGATGCTGAGAGTCATGGCGATGTGTTTTTCAAACAAGCACGTTTGGAATCAATAACTTCCCAATGGGATGCCGGTGACGTAGATCACACTCGCTTCGGTTGGTTGTCTGCTTTAGAAGATGAGACGCTTTACAATAAATTGCGCGCTCTCTCTGATAAAGACCTGGAATTGCTGACACTCCTTTGTGTTGATGGTTTCCAACAGGCAGATATTGCTCGTAGAATGAACTGCTCACGCAATGCCGTGCATAAGCGGCTTAAAAAAATTAAAAAAATTCTGAAAAAAGGGTGACAATCGCCTCCGCTCGATGCCTGTATAATAGAAGCGATTTTTTCCTTCTATGTACTTTGAAATTTGAATACACGGCAGAACAGGTACATACCCCGCGCAGGAGCGAGTGAGAAGCGACGCCATGATGCTGGCCAGCTAGGAGGTGAAATAGCTGTATTAGCGGAGCGCCCACCGCCTTTCTCATACACAGCTTTGGCACACTGTGCGCGATGATTGTGCGGGTGAATAATGATACTTCCTCACGGCCTCCTAAGGACTTGGGAGGAACCCTGCGGCGCGCGCTTCTAACGACGCTGCAGAGTTATGACAGCCGCGCCAGCGGAGACCTGCTCTGTCCCTAGCATCAGGGATGCGTGGCAAATGTGATGCAATTATCTTGCCAATAGAAAAAATGTGGGCGCATTGGAGATTTCCAATGCGCCCACTGTCTATATAAGGGGAAAGAAATATCATGATACAACAAAGTGTTGATAAAATCGCATTAAAGCTTATTCATATGATGTTTCGTAAGGGTATGATTGACACATCGGTATACCGACAGATCCTAAGACGGTATGCATGAAAAGTCAAGGATAGTACCGGATATCGTCGCATCCTAAACAAATGTAGCCTCCCCTTTTATACTTGAAGCGGAGGTGATCAGATGAACAATATGCAACAACTGTACTTCGGAAATCTAGCTTTAGACCCTAACCGACAGCGCCGGATCGTTTATTATGGCCGTGTTTCAACAGAACATGAGGCTCAGCTTGAGGCTTTGGAAAAGCAGATGCAGTGGTACGAGGACCAAACAAAGTATCATCCAAATTGGACTGTGGTAGGTAAGTACATCGACGAAGGGATTACTGGAACACTCGCTAAAAAGCGTCCTTCATTTATGAAGATGATTGAGGACGCCAAACAGCGAAAGTTTGATCTTATCGTCACTCGTGAGGTATGCCGTTTTGCAAGAAATACCGTAGACACTTTGGTACTTACTCGTGAACTCAAGAACTATGGTGTTGAGGTCTATTTCGTATCTGATAACATCTGGACAATGGATGGAGACGGCGAATTACGGCTTACGATCATGGCTACGTTGGCTCAAGAGGAAAGTCGAAAGATTTCAGAGCGGGTTCGAGCAGGACAAGCCGTAAGCAGAGAAAACGGTGTTCTATTTGGGAACGGAAATATCATCGGTTATGATCGGGTAGGAAGCACTTATGTCATTAACCCGGAGCAGGCAGCTACAATCCGTACAATTTTCGAACTATACTCACAAGGTCTGGGGCAAATGAAAATCGTCAACGAACTGACGCGGCGTGGATGTAAGGACGGTAATGGAAACGTGAAATGGTCCTGCATCAAAATCAGCCGGATTCTTCGCAACGCCACTTATATGGGTTATCTCTGCTATAACAAGTCAAAAGTCAACAACTTTTTGGAAAAAAGGCGAATTAAGAATTTGGATGAGGATTCTTTTATCCTTAAGAAAGGCGACTTTGAGCCGATTATATCGGAGGCTCTATGGCATCAGTGCGAAAATATCCGGAACGGCCGGATTCGCAAATATCAAATGCCTTCTGGGGAGGAACGCAGACGAGGCACAAGAATCGCTCAAAACCTGTGGGTCAAGAAACTACGTTGCCGTTGCGGCGCTGGATACAATCGCTTCAAATGGAGGGTGCTACGGGATGGAACCCCTGTTTACGGATACCAATGCAATTACCGTACACAAAACCCCGCAAAGACTTTTGTAGAAAAGAATCATCTCGATAGCCAAAAATATTGTGATGCGATCGTCATCTGTGAATGGAAGCTTGATTTGATGGCAAAGATGATTTTTGACCAACTGTGGGGAGACCAAAGAGAAGCTGTTTTGAAGGCCTGTCAGATGATTGAATCTTGCATCCTTTCCACGACGTTACAAACTGATTCGGAAAAAGCGGAGAAACAAAAGAAAATCGAAAAATTGGAGCAACGTCTTCTGAATCTCGGTCAGATGCGAGCGGATGGTGAACTGACAAGAGAGCAATTTCAGAAGTTATATGCACAGACCACTACAGAATTGGACGCCTTGAAAACGCAACAGAATAGCGTTCCAGACTCAGCTGAGGAAGAAGTCAGCTTCGACCTGAACAAAATCAAAAAAGGGCTTTCTCAGATGGTGGACATTACGGCACCTCGTATTTCTGAAGAACTGATAAATGAATTTGTGGAGGCTGTTACCCCAGTCGAGAATCATCATTATCGCTGGAAAATGACCTTCGGAGAAATGAAGTCAGGACAAGAACGATATAACCTTATGGAGCCGGAAAATTCCCCTGTACTCTCATTTACGATTGACTTTGAGACTGCCCGCCAGTATCGTATGTCGAATGGGTTGCCCGCCCAATTCCGTCAGCGTGGCTGGACTGATCTGAACGTGGAAGTGTATTTGTAACCCCCATGTGCATTGCAAACAAAAACAGGCGCACCGCCAAAAGCGGTGCGCCTGTTCAATTAGTTAAAAGTTTTCGTCGCTATAAAGCGATTAGTCCTTCATCGCACGGGGTGCTTTAATAGCAGCCTGAGCAGCGGCCAGACGTGCGATGGGAACGCGGTACGGAGAGCAGGAAACGTAATCCAGGCCAACGTTGTGGCAGAACTCAACGCTGGAGGGGTCGCCGCCGTGCTCGCCGCAGATGCCCAGACCCAAGTTGGGGTTGGTTGCGCGGCCGTCATGGGCAGCCATCTTAACCAGCTTGCCAACGCCGATCTGGTCCAGATGCTGGAACGGATCGCTCTCGTAGATCTTGGTATCATAGTAAGCGGTCAGGAACTTAGCAGCATCGTCACGGCTGAAGCCGAAGGTCATCTGGGTCAGGTCGTTGGTACCGAAGCTGAAGAAGTCAGCTTCCTTAGCGATCTCACCTGCGGTCAAGGCGGCACGCGGGATCTCGATCATGGTGCCAACTTGGTACTTCATGTCAACGCCAGCGTCAGCGATCAGCTTGTCAGCAGTCTTGACGATGACGTCCTTGACGTACTTCAGCTCCTTCACTTCGCCAACCAGGGGCACCATGATGTGCGGGGTGATCATCTTGCCGGTCTCAGCAGAAACCTTGATGGCAGCCTTGATCACAGCATTGGTCTGCATCTCGGCAATTTCCGGATAGGTAACGGCCAGACGGCAGCCGCGATGGCCCATCATGGGGTTGAACTCATGCAGGCTGACAACAACGTTGTTCAGCTCTTCGGTGGTCATGCCCATATCCTTTGCCAGGGCTTCGATATCCTCAGCCTTGGTGGGCAGGAACTCATGCAGAGGCGGGTCCAGATAACGGATGGTCATCGGACGATCGCCCATGATGCGGTACATAGCGGTAAAGTCAGCTTCCTGGAACGGCTCAACCTTAGCCAAGGCAACCTTGCGCTCTTCAACGGTACGTGCGCAGATCATCTCACGCACAGCAGCAATACGATCCTCAGCGAAGAACATATGCTCGGTACGGCACAGGCCAATGCCTTCAGCGCCCATATCGACAGCGTTCTGTGCATCGCGCGGGTTATCGGCGTTGGTCATAACCTTCATCTGGCGTGCTTCGTCAGCCCAGCTCATAAAGCGCTTGAAGTTAGCGTTCTCGGTGGAAGCGACGGTAGCGATCTGGCCTTCGTAGATGTTGCCGGTAGAGCCATCAATGCTCATCCAGTCACCCTCATGGAAGGTGTGGCCGTTAATGGTGATAACCTTTGCATCGTAATCGATAGCAACATCGTTATCATTGCCGCAGCCGGAAACACAGCAGGTACCCATGCCACGTGCAACAACAGCTGCGTGGCTGGTCATGCCGCCGCGGACGGTCAGGATGCCCTGAGAAACCTGCATGCCGACGATATCTTCGGGGCTGGTTTCCAGACGGACCAGAACGACCTTCTTCCAAGCTTCGTCCTTGACCTTCTCTTCAGCATCTTCAGCGCTGAAGACAACGCGACCGCAGGCAGATCCCGGAGAAGCAGCCAGGCCCTTGCCGATTGCTTCAGCAGCCTTCAGGGCAGCAGCGTCAAACTGCGGGTGCAGCAGGGTATCCAGCTGCTTGGGCTCAACGCGCAGTACAGCGGTGCGCTGATCGATAACGCCCTCATCAACGAGGTCGCAGGCGATCTGCAGAGCAGCCTGTGCGGTGCGCTTGCCGTTACGGGTCTGCAGCATAAAGAGCTTGCCATCTTCGATGGTGAACTCCATGTCCTGCATATCCTTGTAGTAGTTTTCCAGGCGGGTTGCGATCTCAACGAACTGATCGTAAACCTCAGGCATTTCCTCGTGCAGCTTGCTGATCGGGGAAGGAGTACGGATGCCGGCAACGACATCTTCGCCCTGAGCATTGATCAGGTACTCGCCCATCAGCTTCTTTTCGCCGGTAGCGGGGTTACGGGTGAAAGCAACACCGGTGCCGGAACGCATGCCGGAGTTACCGAAAGCCATCTGCTGAACGTTGACAGCAGTGCCCCATTCGTAGGGGATTTCGTTCATCTTGCGGTAAACGTTGGCGCGCGGGTTATCCCAAGAACGGAAGACGGCCTTGACAGCGCCGATCAGCTGTTCTTTCGGATCCTGCGGGAACTCTTCGCCCTGCTTCTCCAGGTAGATGGCCTTGAACTCCTTGACGAGTTCCTTCAGGTCCTCAGCGTCCAGCTCGATATCCTGCTTAACGCCCTTGCGCTCCTTCATAGCGTCGATACGCTCTTCAAAGAAGCTCTTGCCCAGCTCCATGACGACATCAGAGTACATCTGGATGAAGCGGCGGTAGCAGTCATATGCAAAACGGGGGTTAGAAGTCTTCTTTGCCAGACCTTCAACAGCCTGGTCGTTCAGGCCCAGGTTCAGGATGGTATCCATCATGCCGGGCATAGACTGACGTGCACCGGAACGAACGGAAACCAGCAGCGGGTTCTCGATATCGCCGAACTTCTTGCCAGTCTGCTCTTCCAGGATTCCCATGTACTTGAAGATGTCAGCCTTGATCTCATCGTTGATCTCACGGTTATCAGCATAGTACTGGGTGCAGGCTTCGGTGGTGATGGTGAAGCCCTGAGGAACCGGCATGCCGGCATGGGTCATTTCTGCCAGACCAGCGCCCTTGCCGCCCAGAATGTTCTTCATGGTCGTCTGGTCGCCGCCAAATGCGTCATGGCCCTCTTTGAACAAATACAAAAACTTCTTGCTCATAGGTTACCTCCAACAAAATTACGGTTTCTTCCCGGTGTGCCGCGCACACCCGCAAAATAAGAATTTTCTCTCTTGCAAAGTCCATTATAACAGACTCAGCCCGGAATTTCCAGTACATTGTTAAATAAATGGCGAATATTTTCGCCGAAAATCTTACAAAGTTTTGGGGTCAGGCTCTTGCAATTTGACCAAAAATGCAGTAAATTATAATGGGTGAGAAGTTGGGAAATATTATTTTATTACATCCTGCAACACTTTTTCAATTCATCCCGCCCCGGCAGGCTTCAGCCCTGTTCCGGGGCTTTTTTGTAGGGCCGTATACTCTTTTGGCCCAAAACAGAAAGGGGTATTTTTATGTCCGAAGCGAAAGCCAAATACCTTGCCGCCAAAGCGGCCTTTGAAGAAACTTTTGAAAAGAACCTGCAGAACGGTGTGGAGTTCATCAGCGACCAGGTTTTTATTGACCCCGAAGTTGAGATTGCACCCGGCGCAGTGATCCTGCCGGGCTGCATCCTGCGCGGCAAAACCGTCATCGGGGCAAACTGCGTCATCGGCCCCAATACCTTATTGGAGAACACCATTGTTGAGGCCGGTTCCACCGTGAACGCCAGCCAGTGTTATGACAGCCATCTGGGCCCCAACAACAAGATTGGCCCCTTTACCCATGTGCGCACCGGCACCGTGACGGATGAGGGCGTGCACCTGGGCGCTTATGTGGAGACCAAGAACGCCAACTTTGCCGAGGGCAACACTGTCAGCCACCTGACTTACATTGGCGATGCCGATGTGGGCAAGTACTGCAACTTTGGCTGCGGCACCGTAACCTGCAACTATGACGGCGAGGGCAAGTACCGCACCACCATCGGCGATTATGCGTTCATCGGCTGCAACACCAACCTGGTGGCGCCGGTCAAGGTGGGCAGCCGCGCCTTTACTGCTGCCGGTTCCACCATCGGCCACGATGTGCCGGACGGTGCCCTGGGCATTGAGCGCGCCAAGCAGGCCGAAGTTGCCGCCTGGGGCGCCAAGAAGCTGGAAAAATACGTTGCCAAAAAACAGAAGCTGGAAGCCGAAAAGAAAAACGACTGATGCCCCCTGACCTGCTGCAAGGAGGATTGCTGCCATGGCCATTTTGGAACGCACCCTGACCGGGGATTTTACCACCATCCTGACCGAGCTGGACGCTGTTGTAAAACAAAGTGTTTCGGCCACGCTGGAAGGTTCCAGTGATTTCAACTTCAGCACCGGCCGCTGTGCCGTGCGGGTATACGAACGCTACAGTGCCATTGGCAATGGCCGTGTTACCATGAGCCTGACCCTGCTGGAAGCTGACGGGCAGATCCGGCTTTCCGCCATCACATCCGGCGGCAGCCAGGCTGTGTTTTTCAAGGTCAACACCTTAGGTGCAGAATCCTTCCTGGATACCATCCGGGACACAGTGGAACGCTTTGCCCCTGGTGCACACTAAAATCACAAAATTACTATAAGGATTTTTACTATGGGACTATTTGGAGGTGGTTCCGGGGCAGACTGGCTGATTGCCGGTCTGGGCAACCCGGAGCCGAAATATGACGGCACCCGCCACAACACCGGTTTTGCCGCGCTGGATGCGTTGGCCGAAGCCTGGGGGTGCGAGATCAACAAAAGCAAATGGCAGGGCCTTTACGGCATTGCCCAGGTGGACGGCCGCAAAGTGATGCTGCTAAAGCCGCTGACCTACATGAACCTGAGCGGCCAGAGCATCGCCCCCGCCGCGGCATTTTACAAGATCCCGCGCAACCACATTATTGTGTTGTGCGATGACATTGCACAGGAGCCGGGGCACATCCGCATCCGGCCCTCCGGTTCTGCTGGCGGGCACAACGGGCTAAAGAGCATTATCGCTTCCACCGGCGGCGAGGATTTTTACCGCATCCGCATTGGCGTTGGCGCCAAGCCGCGCCCGGATTATGATCTGGCTGACTGGGTGCTGGGCAAGTTCCCGCCCGATGACGCCAAGCTTGTGACCGGCCGCCACACCGACGTGGAAGCCGCCTGCCGCCTGTTGATGGCCGGCAAGCTGGGCGAAGCGCAGAATAAATTCAACCACTGAGCGCGGATAGGCATTCCGTAGGGGCGCACAGTGTGCGCCCCTTCCTGTTTTCTGTGTAAGATGCCCGCAAAGGAAGTATTCTCACTTCAAATTTGCAATCCATCATTACACGGGATGTGGTTTAATGGAACACCTGCAGGGGTGTGCGCACTGTGGAAAACTTTGCCGATGGTGATAAACGCTGCAAATGATTTGTAGGGGACGATGCTCGTCATCGTCCCGCATGACGGGTCTTGCCACATATTCCACCCTGCATACGGCCAACGTCCGCGGGCAAACAATGTTCGTCCTCACATTCTCTACAAGATAAGAGCACAGCTTTTCCAATCATACAAATGTCAAAGCGGGCGGCCCATCTGGGCCGCCCGCCATTTGTCGTTCCATGCAACGCTTCTCTCAAAATTCACTTTGCCGTTTTGCTGCAAATATAGTACAATGGTTACGCAAAGCGCTGCTCATACCGGCGCACAAAAAGCGTATACAGCGCATAGCACACCATCAGGCAGACGGCATATATCCCGGCGAAGCACAGCCACGCGGCTGCGCCGCCCATCGCGGTGTTGGGCAGCAGCTCCAGCACCAGTGGGTGGGCCAGATACAGCCAAAAGCTGCCCGCCCCCACAAATTCCACGGCCTGGGCGAACTTCTGATTTTCCGCCAGGCCAACGCCCTGCGGGTTCTGCACGGCCAATAGAACAAACACCGTAAACACGCACTCAAACCCCGCCCGCTGGAAGTTGGTGAGCACTGCCAGCAGAATGCAGAATGCCCCGTATAAAAACTGCTTGTTCTCCCGCACTGCCGCAAACGCCGCCATGCCAAAGATAAAGCAGTACAGCGTCATGACCGGCGTTTTTGCGCTGAACTCGCTGATGTTGGCTTCTGCCGGGAAAGCCGCCAGACTGCTTTCAATTAAGCCGCCGATCCTGCCCTTCACTGCAAGGCAGACCACCAGCAACGCCAGCGCACCCCAAAAGCGTTTGCACAGCCGGTACAGCCACGGGGCCAGCAGATAAAAGAACGCAAAGGCGCTCATCGTCCACAGCACGTTGCGGTTGTTCCACAGCATCCAGTTATCACTGGGCAGCCACATCTGCAAAAATACAAAGTACCGCAGGTAACCCGGCCCGCACGGCCCGCCGGGGCCAAACAGCTGGGCTGCACTGGCGCCCGCCGCCAGATAGCGTACCGCATCGAACAGCCAGCGCAGCACCAGCACCAACCAGTACAGCGGCAGGATCCGCCGGATGCGGCGCTGGTAATACGGCAGCGGCTCCGGGTGGCGGCTCAGGCTGGCCGCGGCCAGGTACCCGCTGAGCACAAAAAACAGTTGCACCCCCTGCGCGCCAACCGCGGCGGCATCCCCCAGGCCAACTTTCTGCCCGGTATGCACACCCAGCACCATCAGCGCCGCCAGAATACGCAGCTCATCCAGCGCTACATTTTTATGTTTTGTCATCTTTCTATATTCTGCTCCTTATTGCAGCATTATTTGATTTCTTTATTCTGCCGAACTTTTTCGATTCCTTCTTTTCAAAGAAGGGGCAAAAACTCTCGTATTACTCGTATCCTCAAAATTATACATCACCCGCCCTATCATGCGCAAGCGCAGGAGGCACCATGTTTGACGCATTGTTTACCACCACAACCGAATACAAAAAACTGAGCCACGCGCTTTCCGGCAAAGGTGCATGCGCCCTGTTTGGGCTGCCCGCATCCGGCCGCGCACAGGTGTATGCCGCGCTGTGCCGCCAGTTGGATAAGCCGCTATGCATCGTGACCCCCGGCGAGGCCGAAGCCACCCGCTTTGCTGCTGACCTGAACACGCTGGGCATTCCCGCCGCCGTGTTCCCGGCGCGGGACTATGTGCTGCGCCCCATTGAGGGCACCGCCCGCGAATACGAGTACCGCCGCCTGGCTGTGCTGGGCGAGCTGGTAGGCGGGCGGCTGCGCGCCGTGGCTGTGCCTGCGGAAGCCCTGACCCAGTTCACCACCCCAAAAGAGGATTTCTGCGCCAACACCCGCACCCTCCATGCGGGGGATACTCTGCTGCGGGATGACCTGCTGGCCGCTTTGTTTGGTGCCGGCTACACCCGCCGGGCCCAGGTGGATGGCCCCGGCCAGTTCTCTGTGCGCGGCGATATTGTGGATATTTTTGCTCCCGACCAGAAAATGCCGGTTCGTATGGAATTTTGGGGTGATGAGATTGATACCCTGCACACCTTTGACCTGACCACCCAGCGCCGCGAGGATGCCATTGATAAGTTTTACCTGAGCCCCGCGCGGGAAGTTCTGTTCGGCAAGCCTGCCGATGCCGCCGAGCAGCTTCGGGCCTTTTTGGCCAAGCAGCGCGGCAAAAAGAAAACCGCCATGGCAGACTGTATGGCCGCCGATCTGGACCTGCTGGATGGCGGTGCCGTGCCGGTCAACATGGACAAATACCTGGCCGTGCGCTACCCCCATCCCGCCACCGTGCTGGATTATTTTGACGACCCGATCCTTGTGGCCGAAGAGCCTGCTTCCATCCGGGAAGCCGACCGCGCGACCGCCTACCGCCGGGGCGAGGAACTGAAATCCCTGATCCTGGACGGCGTCCTCTGCGCTGGGCTGGATAACCTGTACGCGGACCTAAGCTACCTGTGGTCCAAAACCGGACACTACCGCACCATCTGTGCCGAGAACTTTGCCCGCAGCATGCCGGATCAGCCGCTGAAAGATATCATCAACGCCCCGGCTCACACCCTGCCTGCCTGGAATGGCGAAGTCGCCGGGCTGCTGGAGGATTTGAAACCGCTGTGCGATGCCGGTTATACCGTTACCCTGCTGGCCGGCACTGACCGTGCCGCAGCCGGTCTGGCACGCGACCTGCGCGATAAAGGCATTCTGGTTACCACCGATGCTGCAGCAGCCCCCGCTGCCGGGCTGGTGCAGGTTCTGGCGGGGCACCTTTCCGCTGGGTGCGAATTTCCGTTTGCCAAGTATGCTTTGCTGACAGGCCGTGCCTTTGGCGAGACCAGCTCCCAGAAGAAAAAGCGCAAAAAAGCCAAAGATGCCCTGAACAGCCTGACCGAGATCACGCCGGGCGATCTGGTGGTGCACCAGAACCACGGCATCGGCCGGTATGCGGGCATCCAGCGCATGGCGGTTCAGGGCGTTACCAAAGACTACCTGCGCATTGAGTACGATAAAAAAGATGTGCTGTATGTTCCCGTCACCCAGCTGGACCTGCTTTCCCGCTACACCGCGCCGGGGGATTCGGAGAATGTCAAGCTCAGCCGCCTGGGCGGGGCCGAGTGGACCAAGACCCGCAAGAAGGTGCGCGCCGCTACCGAGCAGATGGCCAAGGAGCTGATTGAGCTGTACGCCCGCCGCAAAAGGGCGCACGGTCATGCCTTCCCACCAGATGATACCTGGCAGGGAGATTTTGAGCAGCGCTTTGCCTATGATGAAACGCCGGACCAGCTTTCCAGCGCGGCGGAGATCAAACATGATATGGAGCAGCCCTGGCCGATGGACCGCCTGCTGTGCGGCGATGTCGGCGTGGGCAAGACTGAGGTTGCCCTGCGCGCCGCGTTCAAATGCGTGATGGGCGGCAAGCAGTGCGCCATCCTGGCCCCCACCACCATTCTGGCGTGGCAGCATTTCAACACGGCCATCGCCCGCATGGAGGCCTTTCCCATCCGCATCGGGCTGCTCAGCCGTTACCGCAGCGCCAAAGAGCAGAAAGAAACCATCCGCGGCCTGAAAGACGGCACAGTGGACATTGTGGTGGGCACCCACCGCCTGCTTTCGGACGATGTAAAGTTCAAAGACCTGGGCCTTGTCATCATTGACGAGGAGCAGCGCTTTGGCGTAAAACACAAGGAAAAGCTGAAAGAGAACTTTATCGGGGTGGACATGCTGACCCTTTCGGCCACGCCGATCCCCCGCACGCTGAACATGGCACTGTCCGGCATCCGGGACATGAGCACCATTGAACAGCCGCCCTTTGAGCGCCAGCCCATTGAGACCTATGTGCTGGAATATGACGATGCCATTATTGCCGAAGCCATCCGGCGTGAGCTGGCCCGTGGCGGGCAGGTGTATTACCTGTACAATCGAGTCGAAACCATTGAGCAGTGCGCCGCCAAGGTGCAAAAGCTGGTGCCGGGTGCGCGGGTCGGCATCGCCCACGGCAAAATGACGGAGGAGCAGATTTCCTCGGTCTGGCAGCAGCTGTTGGACAACGAGATCGACGTGCTGGTCTGCACCACCCTGATTGAAACCGGCGTGGATGTGCGCAACTGCAACACCCTGATTATTGAGAATGCGGACCGCATGGGGCTTTCACAGCTGTACCAGATTCGCGGCCGTGTGGGGCGCTCCAACCGCAAGGCGTATGCCTATTTCACCTTCCAGCGCGACAAAGTGTTGACGGAAATTGCCTCCAAGCGGCTTTCAGCCATCCGGGAGTTTACCTCTTTTGGTTCCGGGTTCCGCATTGCGATGCGCGATTTACAGATCCGCGGCGCGGGCAACCTGCTGGGCCACAGCCAGCACGGCCACATGGAAGCGGTTGGTTACGAGCTGTATGTAAAAATGCTGAACCAGGCCATTGCAGCCGCCCGCGGCGAGCCTGCTGCGCCGGACAAGAGTGATTGCCTTGTTGACATTACGGTGGATGCCTATCTGCCGGAAAGCTACATTCCCGATGCCGCCGGGCGGATCGAAGCCTACAAGAAGATTGCAGCCATCACCACCCGTGACGATGCCACGGATGTACTGGATGAGTTGATTGACCGTTACGGCGACCCGCCGCGCAGTGTGCAGGGGTTGGTGGACATCAGCCTGGTGCGCGTGACAGCCGCCCGCGCAGGCATTGTGGAGATCGTGCAGCGCAACGACAATCTGATTTTGTACACCGATGTTGTGACCCCGGCGCAGATGGGGGCCATGATGGATGCCATGCCGCACCGCGTGATCTACAACGCCGTAGGCCGCCCCTACATCAGCCTGCATGTCCTGCGCGGCGAGGACCCTCTCACCATCCTGCGCGATGCCGTTGCCCTGCTGCCGGGTGCGTGAGTGTTTTACGGGAGTTTTGGTTCCTTCTTTGAAAAGAAGGAACCGAAGAAACTTTAATCGTAATACAACAAAATAAATAAAAAATCAGGCAGCGGCCCTATTTTGTGGGCTGCTGCCTGTTGTCATGTATTGCTTTCTATGTATTTTTGCTCTGTAGGGAACGGTCTTGACCGTTCCGAAACCCATGGACAATATTCCAACAAAAGAGAAATAAGGAAAACACCCGGAACGGTCAAGACCGTTCCCTACAAATCGTTTTAAATCGCGTTACAAACCTGTAAACTCTCGGTAGGGCGGGGTCACCCGACCCCGCCGGGGCCTAATCCGATTTTTCATTAAGAATGTATAACGAACCAACAAATTTGTTGTAGGGGCGGCGTCCCCGACGCCCCGGACGGGCATAAATCTTAGGCAACACCGCACAATTCCCGCCTGACGGCTTAAGCACCGCTCCGGCGGCTGCGGCACGGCATCTGCGTTGCCAAAATGCTCGATAATGTCGGGTTGCGGTACCCGCATCGTGCTTCGGGGGCAAAAGCCCCTCGCACTCTGCGACCGCTGCCCCTGCTTCGGTTCGCTGTTTCCGCCACTGGCGGCGCTCACCTTTGCAGCATCCAGTATTATCTGCGCTTTTGGCTTAGCATCTGCCGCACCTCGCTCGCCGTATCGGCACTTAGAATTATGCAGTATTGCCCTTATTGTACGGATCGTGCGGCAAGGAAGCGAACAACAGATCTCTTCAAGCACTTCCGCCCCTTTTCAAATTTCTAATTTTATCATTTCCGGTCTGGGGCCAATCACACCCCCACCACGCTCCAATGCTTATCCACATGGTTCAGCACTTCGCAGCCGGTTTCGGTCACGATGACAAGGTCCTCCACGCGCACGCCAAACTTGCCCGGCAGGTATACGCCCGGCTCAATGGAGAAGATCATGCCCGGCTTTACGGTATCGGTGTTGGCGGCGCTCACATCGCCCTTTTCGTGATCGGTCTGACCGATAAAGTGGCCCAGGCGGTGGTTGAAGTACTCGCCATAGCCCGCTTTGGTGATCAGGTCACGGGCGGCGGCGTCAATATCGCACAGGCGCACGCCGGGGTGGATCATCGCCTCTGCGGCTTCGTTGGCCTGGCGCACCAGGTCATGGATGGCGGCATACTCCGGCTTCGGCTCCCCGCAGAAGAATGTGCGGGTCATATCGGAGCAGTAACGGTTCTTGCAGCAGCCCATATCGATCAGCACACACTCGCCTTTTTCCAGCACAGTATCGTCCGGCTCGTGGTGGGGGTCAGCGGCGTTTGCACCAAAGGATACGATGGTGGTAAATGCCACACTCTCGCAGCCGGCTTTCTTGTACTCGTTGTCAATGTACTCGGCAACCTGCTTTTCGGTCATGCCGGGCTTGACGTAGTCGCGCGCTTTCAGGATGGTTTCATCGTTGATGCGGGATGCTTCCTTCATCAGCATCTGTTCTTCGGCATCCTTCACGGCGCGGCAGGCATCCACGCAGTCGGAAGCCAGCACTACCGGCATACCGGGGCACAGCTCCATCAAAGGGATCAGGAACTTGGCAGGCCATTCCTTGTCGATGCCCAGAGTCTTGGTCTTGTCCACCACTTCGGCGATCTGCTCCACCGGCTTGTCAGAGTCCGTGTGCCACACTTCGCGGCAGGGGGCCTGCGGCACAAAGAACAGCTTGTTCAAAAAGATGACCGGCTCACCCTGCACCGGCAGGTACAGCGCCATCAGGCGCTCATACGGCTCCACACTGGCACCAGTCAGGTACCAGATGCTTTTGGAGTCGCTGATGATCATTTGGGTCAGGCCGTGTGCCTGCATTTCGGCGCGCACGCGCGCTACACGCTGTTCGTTCATGTTATAATCCTCACCTTTCAGGTAAATTCAACTAACTGCCCCAATCATAGCACGCTGCACCAAAATGTGCAAGTGTATTTGTGCAGTTCCACCGTACCAAAAAGCGCCGCTTTCCGGGCGGGAAAACGGCGCTGGTATCTGGGCTTGTTACAGGGCTTCGATCGCTGCGTTCAGGCGGCGCAGGGTCTCCTCCTTGCCCATCATGGCAGCCAGGTCGGTGCCGCCGCCGGGGGTGCGGGCCTTGCCGGACAGGGCAATGCCCAGCGGGAACAGCAGCCAGCCGTTCTTCTTTTCCATTGCCTCGGCTTTCTGCTTGCAGGCTTCAAAAATGGCGTCGCGGCTCCAGTCGGTCTGGGCTTCCAGCACGGGCAGCAGGGCGCTGAGCGCTTCCTTGGCGGATTCCGGCGTGGTTTTCTGCTTTTTGTTGCGGTACATTTCAGCATCAATGGGCAGAACTGCATCAAAGAAGTCCAGCTGCGGCGGGATATCCTCCAGCACCTCGCAGCGGGGCTGCAGGTTCGCGCACAGCAGGTCGCGGTCGATCTGTACATGCACCGCCTGGTCAATGAATGGGTCCGCCAGCTTGCGGAACTCTTCTGCCGGCAGGGCGCGGATGTAAGCGGCGTTGATGGCACGCAGCTTGAGCGGGTCAAAGATAGCAGGAGACTTGGAGATGCGGGCAGGGTCCCAAATCTTGATCATCTCGTCAAGGCTGAAGATTTCCTGTTCGCCTTCCGGTGCCCAGCCCAGCAGCAGCAGATAGTTCAGCACAGCGGCGGGCAGATAACCCTTTGCCACCAGGTCCTGATAGCTGGCATCGCCGTTGCGCTTGGAAAGCTTGTGCTGTGCGTCTTTCATGACCGGCGGGCAGTGGATGTAGGTGGGGACCTCCCAGCCGAACGCCTGGTACAGCAGGTTGTACTTCGGCGTGCTGGAAAGATACTCGCTGCCGCGGATGACATGGGTAATGCCCATCAGGTGGTCATCTACCACGTTGGCAAAGTTATAGGTCGGCATGCCGTCAGTCTTGATCAGAATCTGGTCATCCAGTTCGGAATTATTGACCTCAATGTGACCGTACACCACATCGTCAAAGCCGGTCACACCCTCGGCAGGGATCTTCTGGCGGATGACATAGGGCACACCGGCAGCCAGCTTGGCGCTGATCTCCTCCTGCGGCAGGTCACGGCAGTGGCCGTCGTAATGGCTCATTTCGCCGTTGGCTTTTTGCTGCTCATGCAGGTCGTTCAGGCGTTCCTCGGTGCAGAAGCAGTAGTAGGCTTTGCCCGCTTTGACCAGTTGCTCGGCATACTGTTTGAACATGCCCATGCGCTGGCTCTGGACATAAGGGCCGACGGGGCCGCCGATATCCGGGCCTTCGTCCCAAGTCAAGCCGGTGGCGCGCAGCGTGTTGTAAATAATATCGGTTGCGCCCTCCACCAGGCGGCCCTGATCGGTATCCTCAATGCGCAGGATAAAAGTGCCGCCGTTGTGGCGGGCCTGAAGATAAGTATACAGTGCGGTGCGCAGGTTGCCCACATGCATATAGCCCGTGGGGGACGGTGCAAACCGGGTGCGTACAGGATTAGCCATGGTAAAATTACCCCTACTTTCGTGATGATGTAACAGCATATGCAAACATATATAAGATAAGTTTACCCATGTTGCTCTTTCTTGTCAACGCCGTTTTTGCAAATTCATTGGTCAGCTTCTTTTGCACAGTTCCATCTTGCAAATTGTTTGCCCGCGTGATACAATACATGCTATAAACCAGTGATGCGAAAGTAAAACCGCTGGCGCACGCACAGAGAGCCTGGACAGCTGAGAACAGGCCGGAACGCGGGGCGGCACAATGGTTCGCAGAGGGCACGGGGAACGGCGCGAACGCCCAGTATCCGTTGACGGCAGCCACCGTTATCCGGCGGGGATGTTATTTGCATCCCGGTAAGCGGCCGCAGTTTGCGGCAAGCAAGGTGGCACCACAGGAAAAACTTTCCTGCCCTTGCACAGAGGCGCACCCGCTTCTCTGTGCGGGGGCAGTTTTTCTTTATTGAAAGATGGAAAGGAAGTATTCACCATGGCAGAACAAATTGAAAAGCGCAAGCGCATTCTTTCGGGCATCCAGCCCACCGGCATCCCCACGTTGGGCAATTATATCGGTGCGGTGCGCAACTGGGCCCTGCTGCAGTCGGATTATGACTGCCTGTATATGGTTGCTGACCTGCACGCTTTGACCGTGCGCCAGACCCCCGCCAACCTGCGCCGTCAAACCCGCGAGATGGCCGCCCTGCTGCTGGCTGTGGGCATTGACCCGGAACAGCATGTGCTGTTTGTGCAGAGCCATGTTCCCGCCCACTGCGAGCTTTCCTGGGTTTTGGCCTGCAACACCCAGTTTGGCGAACTTTCCCGCATGACCCAGTTCAAGGATAAAAGCGCCAAGCACCCGGATAACGTCAACGGCGGTCTGTTCACCTACCCTGTTCTGATGGCGGCCGACATCCTGGTTTATAACGCGGATCTGGTGCCCGTTGGCCAGGACCAGACCCAGCACCTGGAAATTGCCCGCACGATTGCCAACCGTTTCAACGGCATTTACGGTGATACCTTTACCCTGCCCGCCGGTTACGTTCCCAAGGCAGGCGCCAAGATCATGAGCCTGGCCGAACCCACCAAAAAGATGAGCAAGTCCGACACCAACGCAAACGCCTTTGTGCTGATGACCGACGATAAGGACACCATTGTGCGCAAATTCAAGCGCGCCGTAACCGATTCTGACGGCGTTGTGCGGTTTGACGCCGAGAACAAGCCCGGTGTTTCCAATCTGATGACCATTTATTCCACCTTTACCGGCAAGGACCTGGCCGCTATTGAGGCTGAGTTTGCCGGCAAGGGTTACGGTGATTTCAAGCTGGCCGTTGCCGAAGTGACCGCCGACGCCCTGGCCCCCGTGCAGGCCGAGTATGGCCGCATTCTGGCTGACAAAGCCTATGTGGACAGCGTGCTGAAATCCGGTGCCGAGCGTGCCGCCCGCCTTGCCAACCGTACCGTCAGCAAGGTATACCGCAAGGTCGGTTTGATGCAGTTGGACAAATAATTTTTGCTTTGTCATAAAAAACACAGCGGATGTTCCCGATGACGTGGGAGCATCCGCTGTTTTGGTTTTTGCGGTAAAACAAAAAGTAATGCGTGTTATGCGGGACGATGCAAGCATCGTCCCCTACAAATCAGGTTTCGTTTGCTGCGGATTTGTGATGCGCAGTGCGGCAAAGTTTCTCTGCGGCGGGGTGAGGGCACCCCGCTCTACAGGTTGCTTTTTATGTCCGTAACACATCACAAATACTCTGTAGGGAACGGTCTTGACCGTTCCGGAGCCTCCTGCTTATATCCCATAATCGAATTTACCACAGGGCCCGTCCGGGGCGCCGGGGGACGCTGCCCCCTACAAATAAAATATTACGCCATCACATTTTTGGGAACACTCGTGTTATGGCAACACCGCACAATTCCCGCCTTACGGCTTAAGCACCGCTCCGACGGCTG
>OLPC01000162.1_pt1 | contig 69803 bp, 40 predicted proteins | sample 1672341 | NCBI WGS metagenome assembly OLPC01 (sample SAMEA3136673, study PRJEB25190) | human gut metagenome | reverse complement strand
TTATGAAATCGAAAAATTACAAAATGAAATAAATAATAAAAAAATCAGATCACATACATTAGAATTAGATAAAAAAAATATAGAACCTAAATTAGATAATCTATCAAAAATCGAAGAAGAATTAGTTAACAATAACGAAAGAATGTCAACTTTAAATAAATTGAATTTAAGTTTTGAATTGGCAAAAGAAATATTAGCTGAATCTTATGAAGAAATGAGAAATACGGTAACCCCTAAGTTTACACAAGAGTTATCTAAAAATATTTCTGAAATAACTGAAAAAAAATATTCAAAAATTATGTTTAATGATGAACAAGGTTTAATAGTTGAATTAGAAAGTGGTAATTATGTTCCGGCATCAAAATTAAGTATTGGAACAATAGATCAATTATATTTATCATTAAGACTTTCTATGATAGATGAATTATCAGAAGAGAATTTGCCAATAATTTTAGATGAAGCTTTTGCTTATTATGATACAGAACGTTTAACAAACATATTAAAATATTTAGATGAAAAATATAAAACACATCAAATCATTTTATTTACTTGTACAAATCGTGAAAAAGAAATATTAGAAAAAATAAAAGTACCTTATAATTTGATTGAACTATAAACTTAAAAAGTTAATGACTTGTAAAAAGTACAAAATTATAGTATAATAGCCTAAGCAAAAAAAGAAAGGAAAGATCTATATGTTTGAAAAATTAGAAGCTGTGGAAAAGAGATATGAGGAATTAACAAAAATAATATCAGATCCAGAAGTAATAGCAAATCAAACTGAATGGCAAAAAGCTATGAAAGAACATGCAAGTATGGAAGAGATTGTTCTAAAGTTTAGAGAATATAAAAAAATAAAACAATCAATGGAAGAAGCAGAAGAGTTAATGCAAGACCCAGATATGAAAGAACTAGCAGAAGAAGAATATTATGCTAGTAAAGAAAAATTACCAAAATTGGAAGAAGAACTAAAAGTTTTGCTTATACCAAAAGATCCAGATGATGATAAAAATATAATATGTGAAATAAGAGCAGGAGCTGGAGGAGAAGAAGCAGCACTTTTCGCAGGAACATTATTCAGAATGTATACTATGTATGCAGAAAAGAAACATTGGAAATTAGAGATATTAAATGAAAACGAAACAGGGCTAGGAGGATATAAAGAAATATCTTTCATGATTACTGGTAAAGGTGTATATAGTAGATTAAAATTTGAAAGTGGAGTTCATAGAGTTCAGAGAGTACCAGATACAGAAAGTAGTGGAAGAATTCATACTTCAACTGCTACTGTTGCAGTACTTCCAGTAGTTGAAGATGTTGAAATAGAAATAAATCCTGCAGATATAAAAATGGAAGTTTTCCGTTCATCAGGAGCTGGAGGACAACATATAAACAAAACCTCATCAGCCGTAAGACTTATACACGAGCCAACAGGAATTGTTGTTGAGTGTCAAACTGAAAGATCACAATTCCAAAATCGTGATAATGCAATGAAAATGTTAAGAACAAAACTTTATGAAATAGAAAAACAAAAACAAGATAGTGAAATTGCAAATAGTAGAAAATCTCAAGTTGGTTCCGGAGATAGAAGTGAGAAAATAAGAACTTATAACTATCCTCAAGGAAGAATTACAGATCATAGAATAGGAATGAGTATATATCAGATGGAGAATTTCTTAAATGGGGATATTGATGAAATGATAGACAATTTGATTGCTGCTGATAGAGCAGAAAGATTAAAGGGAGACGAGTAAAACAGATTGAAAGGAAGCCTCTTATGAAAGTATTAGTTATATCAGATATTCATGGTTCAAGCTATTATGCTAAAAAGATAAAAGAAATAAATAAAAAAGAAGAACCGGATAAGATTATTGTATTAGGAGATTTATATTATCATGGACCGAGAAATGAATTAACACAAGAATATAAACCAATGGAAGTAGCAAAAATATTAAATTCTTTAAAAGAGAAGTTAATTGTGATAAAAGGAAATTGTGATAGCGAAGTAGATCAGACAATATCTGAATTTGATTTTAAAGAAAATGTAGAAATAAATATTAATGGCTATAATGTATTTTTGACACATGGACATAAATATAATATGGATAGATTGCCTCCATTAGGTATAAAAATGGATATAATGATGTATGGACATTTTCATGAAGGATTTATTATAGAAGAAAATGGAATCATATTTGCAAATCCAGGTTCAATTTCTTTGCCTAGAGGAAATTCTAAACATAGTTATTTGATATTCACAGATAAAGAATTAATTTTAAAAGATGTTGATGGAAATATAATAAAACAAATGGAATTACCACCAAGGTTGTAATAATAAGAAGTAAGAGTAATAAAAATAAACTCTTTAAAATAGACTTGAATAAAGGATATTTTAGAGAGTTTGTTTTTGTATTATAAAAAATATAAAGAGGTGGATTATGGAGATATTAAAGACAACTATTTTAGGACTATTTTTTGGAACATTTGGAACTACATTAGGTGGTATAATAGGAGTGGTAATTAAAAAACATTCTAATAAATTTTTAAGTTTTATATTAGCATTTGCATCAGGTCTTATGATGTCTGTTATATGTTTTGATTTATTACCAGAAGCATTAGGGATTAGTAATATTGTTAATGTGATTATTGGAACGATTATAGGCATTGTGTCTATGATTTTTTGTGATATATTAGTAGAAAAAAAGTTTAGTGTAAATTCTAAAACTAAGGGTATGGAAAATAATTTATTAAAAACTGGTATTATTGTGTCAATTGGTTTGGCTATTCATAATTTCCCAGAAGGTTTAGCAATTGGTTCAGGATTTGAAGCATCATTAAAGCTTGGATTAAGTTTAGCAATAGCGATTTGCTTACATGATATACCAGAAGGTATATCAATGGCGGTACCAATGAAAAATGGAGGAATGAAAATATCAAAAGTGATTTTTTATGTTATATTATCAGGAATTACTACAGGTATAGGAGCGTTTTTTGGAGCAATTATTGGATCTATATCACAAGTTGTAATTTCAATATGTTTGAGTTTTGCAGCAGGAGCAATGTTATATATTGTATCTCGGAGAACTTATACCAGAATCTAATAAACTTTATCAAGGAAGGATGACAGCACTTGGAAATATGATAGGATTTATTATAGGGATTTTTGCAACAACACTATAATTTAAAAATATAAGAAATATAAACATTTCTTACTTAACTGTAACAACAAAAGCAAGTAATTTTTAAAATTCACTTGCTTTTTATATAGGGATATAGTAAAATGCAAACAGACATTTGAAAAAACATAAAAAATTAAAATATTAAAAAAAAGAAATATATAGAATTAAACAAGAAAAGCGACAAAAAACGACATAAAAATGAGACATTTGAGACCTGTCCCTTGTGTTTCGAGAAAGGAAGATTTGATGCAAGATATTTTAAAAGGATTAAATGATAAACAATATGAGGCTGTGGTTAATACAGAAGGACCTTGTTTGATTATAGCTGGTGCTGGAAGTGGTAAAACTAAGGTATTAACACATAAGATAGCTTATTTAATTGGAGAAAAGGGCGTTCATCCTTGGGATATATTAGCGATTACTTTTACTAATAAGGCTGCAAATGAAATGAAAGAAAGAATAGAGGGCTTAGTGGGAGAAGCTGCAAAAGATATTTGGATGGGTACATTCCATTCTATTTGTGTTAGAATTCTAAGAAGATTCATTGATAGAATTGGATTTGATTCTTCATTTATTATTTTTGATACATCTGACCAAAAGACATTAGTAAAAGGGTGTTTAAAAGATTTAGCAATTGATGATAAAATGTTTACAGATAGAGCGGTTCTTTCTGAAATTAGTAATGCAAAAAATGAAATGCTAGAGCCAGAACAATACCAAGCAAGAGCAAATGGAGATTTTAGAAAAGAAAAGATTGCATCTGTTTATAATTTATACCAAAAGAGATTAAGAGAAAATAATGCTATTGATTTTGATGATATTATAAATTATACAATAAAAATTCTAATGGAAAATGAAGATGTTCTTGAATATTACTCAAATAAATTTAAATATGTTTTAGTAGATGAATATCAAGATACTAATAAGGCACAATTTACTTTAGTTACAATGTTTGCTTCTAAAAATGGAAATATAACAGTTGTTGGAGATAATGATCAAGGTATTTATAGTTTTAGAGGTGCGGATATTTCTAATATATTAAATTTTGAAAGAGATTTTCCAGGAACAAAGATTATAAAATTAGAGCAAAACTACAGATGTACAGGAAACATATTAAAAGCAGCAAATAGTGTAATTAAAAATAATGAAGTAAAATATAAAAAAGAGTTATGGACACAAAACGAGGAAGGAAATTTACCAAGAGTATATCAAGCACAAAATGAATATGATGAAGGCACATATATTGTAGAGCAAATGGAACATTTAAGAAGAGAAGAATATTATAAATATTCAGATTTTGCAATATTATATAGAATGAATACACAATCAAGAGCAATTGAAGATATCTTAAGGAGAGAAAATATTCCATATAAAATTATTGGTGGATTAAAATTCTATGAAAGAAAAGAAATTAAAGATATTATTGCTTATTTAAGATTAATTCAAAATAGCAATGATAATTTAAGTTTAAAAAGAATTATTAATGAACCTAAAAGAGGTATTGGAAAAACTAGTTTAGATAAAGTTGAACAACTTGCAGAAGCAAATGGAATATCAATGTATGAAATAATAAAAAATGCAGAACAATATGGATTAAATAGAGTATATTTAAATTCTAGAGAGTTTATAAATTGTATAGAAGAGTTAAAAGCAAAAAAAGATGAATTAACAATTTCAGAGTTAATAAAATTAACCTTAAAAAAATCAGGATATACAAAAGCATTAGAAAACGAAAATACTGTAGAAGCTGAAAATAGAATAGAAAACTTAGACGAATTTTTAACAGTTGCCATCGAATTTGAAGAGGAAGAAGCTGAAAATAGTTTAAGTACATTTTTAGAAGGAATAACTCTTTCTAGCGATATAGATGATTTAGAAGAAGGAGAAGAATATGTAACATTAATGACTTTACATAGTGCAAAAGGTCTAGAATTCCCAGTTGTATTTTTAGTAGGAATGGAAGAAGGAATATTCCCAGGATATAAATCTATTTCTGAGCCAAAAGAATTAGAAGAAGAAAGACGTTTATGTTATGTAGGAATAACAAGAGCAAAAGAAAATTTATTCTTGACTTGTAGTAAGCAAAGAACTATTTTTGGTTCTACTAGTTATAATCCAGTTTCTAGATTTTTAAATGAAATTCCACAGGAATTATTAGAAGGATATGATGAAGCTTTCGGAGAAACTAAAAATAAGGAGCAAATGTTTAAAGATTCACAATATACATGGAGTTATGGAAGTAGAAATAACGGTAATATTAAAACATATAAAATAGAAGAACAAAAAGCAACTGTAGCAGCAAGTTCTAATAATACTAATAATGGATTTATGTTTAGAACTGCAGAAAGTTTTTTAAATAATTTATCAAAAAAATCAACAAGTAATATAGATTTATCAAAATATAAATCAGGAGTCAAAGTATTTCATAAGAAATTTGGAGAGGGAATTATTAATCAAGTAGAACCAGAAGGAGAAGATTTAAAAGTTGATATTGACTTTAATAAAGTAGGTCATAAAAGGCTTATGGCCAAATTTGCTAATTTAGAAATAATAGGATAAAGTAATAAAAGGTAAGACAAAATTTTTGTTTTACTTTTTTATTGTATAAAACGGTAATGGGTGATAAATTATGGATTTATCGCCCATTGTCCTCTTATACAACAAAAAAGCCGAAACTTAAAATATTTTTGAGTTAAAAAAGTAATAATGTTTTTGTTTTGAATAAAAAAATTAAAAATGGAAAATATAATTTAAGAATAACAAAAAGAAAGGAAGTATAAAAATGGCAGATTTAAATCAAATGGAATTACAAAATTTAAGACATTTAATAGGTGCACATGAAAATGCTTACCAAAAATTGAACACTTATTCTTCACAAGCTGTTGACCCACAAATTAAGCAATTGTTTGCAAAATCCGCACAAGATGCATTAAACACAAAACAAAAACTAATAAGTTTTTTAAATAATTAGTAGAAAGGAGAATAAACATGGACGAAAAAGTAATGGTAAATGACATTTTAGCTGGTGTAAAATCTGATTTAACAGCATATCAAACAGCAATATCAGAAGCTGAAAATATGCAATTAAGACAAGCTTTTCAACAAATTAGAAATAATGATGAAAGTTTTCAATATGAGTTATTTAAAATAGCTCAAGCAAAGGGATATTACGTTCCTGCACAAAAAGCAAGTGTAACAGAAATTAATACTGTTAAAAATGAAGTGCAACAATAATATATAGAATATTAACTAGAGCTAGAGTTTTAAATTCTAAATTTTATAAATAGAATTTAAAATTTTAGCTTATTTAAATGTTGAACACAACTTTACTTGTATAAGATTGAAGCAAAAAAATTGTGGAAAGCTAAATATAAAATTAATATAAATTATACAGGTTTTCGATTTGTTTTTTAGTCGAGTTTTATAACGCTAATAAAAATAATAGTACTTTCTTAAAGTGAAAATGAGAGATAAATGGAATAAAAATAAGATAATATTAAGAAAAGCTTAAAAATTTACGGAAATTAGAGAAGCAGTCTCTTTGCAAAAAAAGAAATATTACAATATGATTACAAAAAAAGTATAATTATGTATAAAGATACAAAGGAGATAAAGAATAATGTTTAAAAAAGTATTAGTACATACGAGAAGAGGAATTAAATTCACAATTCTCTTTATGATAGCAGCTTTTTTAATTGTAGGTATAATTGCTTTTCTCTACAAACCAACATATAGCGTATTTATAAAAGGAGAACAAGTAGGATATACTGGCGATAGAACAAAGCTACAACATAAAATTAATGATTATGTTGAAAATGGAGATGGGACTAATAAAAATGTTGCATTTGTACAGTTAGCTGATCTTCCAGAATATAAATTATGTTTGCTAAAAAAAGATATAGTGACAAACGATGATGAAATATTTAATAAAATAAAAGAAGAAGGAACGACTTATTATAGATATTATGCAATAGCGGAAAACGAAGAAGAAAAATTATATGTTTCAAATTTCGAAGAAGCAGAAGGAGTTGTTAATACATTAAAAGAAAAAAATAGTACTAATATGGACAAAATATCTATAGTAGAGAAATATGAGACTGATATAAAAGATTTAATATCATCAGAAGAAGCAATATCAAAATTATATGTAGAACAACCTAAAAAAGTAACAGTAGCTAAAACTAGTAATAAAACATCAACTACTAATAAATATGCTGCGACAGGAAGTGTAAATACAGCATTAACTACATCTACAGCGAAAACAAGTCTTGGAATTTCTTTGATTAGACCTGTATCTGGTATTATAACATCTAGATTTGGAGCAGGAAGTAGAATAAGAAGATCTTCACATACGGGATTAGATATTGCGACTTCTACAGGAACACCAATTCAAGCAGCAGCATCAGGAACAGTAACTTTTTCAGGATATAAAGGATCATATGGTAATATGATAGTTATTACTCATTCAAATGGAGTACAAACTTATTATGGACATTGTAGTAAATTATATGTATCTGCAGGAACTACCGTATCACAAGGACAAACTATTGCTGCAGTAGGCTCAACAGGAAATTCGACTGGCCCACATTTGCATTTAGAAGTAAGAGTAAATGGAGTAGCGTATAATCCACAAAACTATGTTTATTAATATAAAAAGACGGGTATATAAATCATATCCGCCTTTTATGTCATTTAGAAATAAAATAATCAATTCCTTTTGTAATAGCATTTTTTTTCATAATAGCCGTTCCGTGTTCGAGTAATTTTGATTCAAAACTATTTGAACATGAAAAAGGTGTAAGAAATTCAGATGCTATAGAATAAAATGTTTTTCTATATTGATAAGAAGTATTGATGTTCTTTATAATTAAGTAATATGTATCATTATATAAATATAATGAAATATTTTTAGATAAACTTTTTATATCAAGATTTTCAGTATTATTAATACATTCACAAAAATTACAAAATTCATCAAAGTTTGTAAATCTATAAATTTCTTGATTAGATAAAAAGTTTACAGTTTTTCTTTTTACTGTGAGTTTTTTATTCGAAACATTAGAATTTTTTTGAGATTCTTGAGGAGAATATTTTGTTATGGTAAAAATAAAAATATCATCAGATGAAGAAAATGTTTCTATTAATAGTTTGCAACCATCAGTATTAAAGCCAACTTCTTCTTTTGCTTTTTTTAACATATTTGTAAAAAAGTTTTGTTCCTTTAAAGCCTTTGTCATAAATGAACGAATGTCTAAGTTTTTTATATCTAAATCTGAAGGCTTAACAATGACACGTATTTTATTTTCGGTTAATTTTTCTATTTTCATAAAGATAAGATCCCCCTTAAATACTTATTAATTATATTATACTACTAGTATTATTATATTGAAATGTATAATTTTTGGTAATTAAATTTTTAGATTTTGTTAATATAGCATATTAAATTTTATAATTCAAGTGAAATTACATAAATTTACTTGAAAAAATTGCTAATTCAATATATAATACTACTGTGTTAAAAATGAATATCCGTAAGGAAAAATAAAATTTTTGGAGGTATAAATAATGGCAACAAAAGAAAAAAATATATGGATACTACTAATATTTATTTTGTCAGGGTTAGTGGTAGGAGGATTGCTGGGAGAATTAGCATCTAAAGTAGATTGGCTTTGGTGGCTTTCTTATAATCAAGTTTTTGGATTAGAAAATCCAATAGTTTTAGACTTAAGTGTTGTTAAAATTACTTTTGCACTTATGTTTAAAATAAGTATATCAAGTATTATAGGTATGGTACTAGCAATATTTATATATAAAAAAATATAAAAGACAAAATAGGGGCAATTTAGATAAGAAAGGAATGGAAATATTTTGTCCATAAAAATGAAAGAATTACCAAAATCAGAAAGACCATACGAAAAATTAGAATTATATGGTGAAAAAACATTGTCTAATGCAGAATTATTAGCAATTATTATAAAAACAGGGACGAAGGATGAGACATCAGTAGAATTAGCACAAAGAATTTTAAAATTAAATGATACAGATACAGAAGATTTATCTTATTTACAAGCGCTATCAATAGAAGAGTTAATGCAAATAAAGGGAATAGGAAAAGTAAAAGCAATTCAATTAAAAGCCGTAACAGAAATAGCAATTAGAATGTTTAAAACATCAAATTATAAGGCTATAACCATAAAACAGCCACATGATTTAGCTAAAATATTAATGAGTGAATTGAAATTTGAAAAAAGTGAAAAAGTAAAAATTATTGTTTTAAATAATAAAAATGAAATACAAAAAATAAAAGATATAGCAACAGGTGGAAGTAATTTTGCTAATGTTTCAATAAAAGATATTTTATCAGAACCAATAAAAATGAAAGCACCTAAAATTATAGTAGTACATAATCATCCTAGTGGAGATTCAACGCCAAGCAAACAAGATATAGTCTTTACAGAACAATTATACGAAATATCTGAGCTAATGGGAATACAACTATTAGATCATTTGGTTATAGGTAATATGAATTATACTAGTATATTTTCAAAAATGTTTTCTTAAATTGGTATATAAGACAAGTAGGGAGGAGTTTAGATAAAATGAATTTTATGAAATTTTTTACGTGGGGATCAAAAGATATTGGAATAGATTTAGGAACAGCAAATATTTTAGTAACTTTAAAAGGAAAAGGAATTATATTAAAAGAACCATCTGTTGTAGCAATTGATAGAAAAACAGGAAATATTGTGGCAACAGGTACTGAAGCAAAAGAAATGTTAGGAAGAACACCAGAACAAATTAAAGCAGTAAGACCTTTAAAAGATGGAGTTATTGCTGACTTTACAGCAACACAATTAATGCTTAAAAATATAATTGGAAAGGTAGCTAAAAGATATAATATTGGAAAACCAAGAGTTGTTGTTGGAGTTCCATCTGGAATTACAGAAGTTGAAGAAAGAGCTGTGGAAGAATCAGTTTTGCAAGCTGGTGCAAAAGAAGTGTATTTAATTGAAGAACCAATGGCAGCAGCTATTGGAGCATCTTTAGATGTAGGAGAGCCAAGTGGTAATATAATTGTTGATATTGGAGGAGGAACTACAGAGGTAGCAGTTATTTCTCTTGGAGGAATTGTTGTAAGTCATTCTTTGAGAGTTGCAGGAGACGAGTTAGATGAGGATATTGTAAATTATATTAAAAAAGAAGAAAATTTAGCAATAGGAGAAACTACAGCAGAACAAATAAAAATGCAAATTGGATGTGCAATGCCATTAATGACAGAAACTTCAATGGAGATAAGAGGAAGAGACTTGGGAAATGGTTTACCTAAAAATATAACAGTAACTTCAGTTCAAATAGAAGATGCAATTCAAGAATCAATTAACAAAATTGTAGAAGTAGTAAAAATGACATTAGAAAAAACTCCACCAGAACTAGCTTCAGATATAATGGAAAAAGGTATAGTTTTAGCAGGTGGAGGAGCTTTAATTAAAAATTTGGACAAACTATTAAGTTTAGAAACAGGAATGCCTGTTTATGTAGCTGAAGAACCTTTAGATTGTGTAGTAAGAGGAGCTGGAAAAACTTTAGAAGATATAGAAAGATTAAAAAGAGTTCTTGTTAATGCTAGAAGTAGAAGATAAAAAACTATAAAAATTTTTATAAAAAAAAAGGAGTAAAAGATGTACAGAAATAAAAAGAATGGGATAATTGGAATTATAATAACAATAATTATACTAATTTTAGTTGTTATATTTTCAAATGGTGAAACAAATAGTAATTTCATTGAAAATGCAGCTACTAATTTAATTATGCCAATACAAAATGGTTTAACATACTTAAAAAATAAATTAGGTGGAAATAACACATTTTTTACAGATATAAATAATTTAAAAGATGAAAATAAAGAGTTAAAACAAAAGAATAGTGAATTAGAACAATCATTAAGAGAATTGGAAAATATAAAGACACAAAATGAAACATTAAAAGAATATCTAAATTTAACAGAGAAATATGGAGAATATAAAACTATTCCAGGGTATGTAATTAATAAAGATATTAGTAATTATTCAAAAACAATTATAATCAATATAGGAAAAAAAGATGGTGTAGAAGAAAATATGACAGTAATCGGAAATGAAGGACTAGTAGGACATGTTATTTCAGTAACTGATACGACAGCGAAAGTTCAAACTATAATAGACACTGCAAGTTCTGTAAGTTGCTCAATGAGTACAACGAAAGATAGTATAGTATGTAAGGGAACATTAGATGAAAAATCATCATTAAAAGCAATGTATATACCAACAGATGCTAATATTATACAAGGAGATAGTATTGAAACTTCGGGGCTAGGTGGAATTTATCCAAAAGGAATTCATATTGGAACAGTTAAAAAAGTAACAAATACGCAGAATATGACTGATAGATATGCGTTAGTAGAAACAGCAGTAGATTTTGATAAATTAGATACAGTTTTAGTTATCACAAATAAATAAAAGAGAGGTGAACAAATTGAAAAAGACAGTGATTAATATTGCTTTAATAGTTACAACAATTATTATATATTATTTACAATCAAACTTTTTTAGTTGGTTCAATATAGCAGGAGTAATGCCTAATTTATTTGTGATTCTAGTATTGTTTATTGGATTATTTGCAAGTAGAACTATGGGAACGGCATATGGTGTTGCAATAGGTGTTGTACTAGACTTTTTATTAGGAAATAAAATAGGAATTTATGCGGGGACTTTAGGAGTTATAGGATTTTTAGCTGCAGTTTTTGATAAAAACTTTTCTAAAGATAGTAGGATGACAATTATGTTCATGGTTTCGGGAGCAACTATAATATTTGAAGTATTAAAGTATTTCTTAAATTACATTTTTTTAGCAACAAATGTTGAGATATTTAATTTTATAATAATCTTAATTATAGAAACTATTTACAATGTAATAATGACTATTATTTTATACCCATTAATTCAAAAGTTTGGATATTATATAGAAAATGAATATAAAGGAAATAAAATATTAACTAGATATTTTTAATAATTAGAAAAATAGAAAGAAGGTGTAAGTTTGGCGAGAAATAGAAAAGTAGCAAATGTTAATTTAAGATATAATATTTTAACAGTTATTATATATATAGTAGGAATTATATTGATTGTCAAACTATTTAGCCTTCAAATTATTCATGGAGCGGAATATAGAGAACAATCAAATACTAGGCTTACAAGAGAGAGTGTTTTAGAAGCATCTAGAGGAGCGATATTAGATAAAACTGGTACTTCACTTGTAACATCTAAAATGGAATTTTCACTTGAAATGTATAAAAGCAAAGTCGATAATGATACATTAAATCAAGATATATTAAACATGATTGAAGTATTGGAAAAGTATGAAATATCATATGTAGATTCATTTCCTATTAATATAGATCCATTTGAATTCAAAATTTCTGATGAGACACTTCAAAAATGGAAGAAGTCAAATAATTTAAACGAAAATATTACGGCAGAAGAAGCTTTTTACAAATTTAAAGACAAATATAAAATAAAAAATACAAATGATGTACAAGAAATAAGAAAAATTATTGCTATTAGATATGAATTGGCACAAAAGGGATATAGTAGTACAAAATCTGTAACTATTGCTAAAAACATACCAAGAGAAGCAGTAGCAGAATTTAGTGAAAGTTCAGATAAATTTACTGGAATAAATATTGTAGTACAGCCAGTAAGAGAATACACATCTGGAAATTTGGCATCACATATATTAGGATATGCATCACAAATTAGTTCAGAAGAATATGAGTCAAGAAAAAATACATATAGTCAAAACGATCTTATTGGAAAAACAGGAATTGAATCTGTGTTTGAAGAGTATCTAAAAGGAAAAAATGGAACAAAGCAAATAGATATGGACGTAGAAGGAACTACAACTGCAGAATATATATCAGAGGAAGCAGTGGCCGGTTCTGATGTAGTACTTACAATTGATGCAAATTTACAAAAAGTAACTGAAAATGCATTAGCAGCCAATATTCAAAAAATTGCAAGTGGTGGATTTGGAAAAGCATATGATGCAAAAGCTGGTGCATGTGTAGTTATGAATGTAAATAGCGGAGAGATACTTGCAATGGCTAGTTATCCAGATTATAATCCGGCAGACTTTGTAGGAGGAATTAGTCAAGAAGCATGGAATAATTATACGAACAATGAAGCAAAGCCACTAGTAAATAAAGCAATACAAAATTCTTACTCACCAGGATCAACATTTAAAATGGTAACAGCAATAGCTGGACTAGAATCAGGAGTTATAAATACAAATACTAAAATCAATGATACAGGAATTTATACAAAATATAGAGATTATCAACCTAAATGTTGGTATTATACAGATTATCATAGGGGACATGGATATTTAGATGTATCTGGTGCAATTGAAAAATCTTGTAACTATTTCTTTTATGAAACAGCAGATAGAATGGGAATTGATACTTTAGTAAGGTTTGCTAAATATTTTGGATTAGGAAGTAAAACAGGAATAGAACTAAGAGGAGAAACAGCAGGAGTGGTGTCTGGAAAAGAATCAAAACAAAAACTACATAATAATGAACCATGGAGCGCAGGTGATACTCTTCAATCTGCAATAGGTCAATATGATAATGAATTTAGTCCTATACAAATGGCAAGATATATTAGTATGCTTGCAAATGGAGGTCATAAAATAGATCCTACAATTATAAAGACAATAAGAAATGCAGATGGTTCAGAAGCTTCAAGAGAAGAAATTAATAAGTTTGTAAATAGCAAGTTGGGAATAGAAGATGATAATTCAGAAGAAATAAATATCAATCAAAACTATTTGAATGCTGTTTTAGAAGGAATGAAATCTGTTACAAGTGATTCAGGAGGAACAGCATATGTAAGATTTAAAGATTTTAATATTAGCGTTGGAGGAAAAACAGGTTCTGCAGAAGCTGCAGGAAATAAAGTACATGCATGGTTTGTAGGTTTTGCACCTTTTGAAAATCCAGAAATAGCAATTGTTGTTATGGTAGAAAATGGTGGACATGGAAACTATACAGCAGAAGTAGTTAGAGATATTATGGCTGAATATTTTGGAATGAACACTCAAAATGTAGAAGAAGATATGAGTGCAACTCCATATGTACAAATATTAAACTAAAAAATAAATAAGAAAGGATGTAAAAATGAGGAGTAGTAGTGTAAGTATTAATTTAAAAAAGGACCAAATCTTAATAAAATTAAATGAAAATGCAGAACAAGAAAATATTGTAGAAGCATTGAGAAAGAAGCTTCCAGAGTTAAAAAAATTATATAAAGAAGAAAGAACACCTATAAAAGTAACTGGAAAAGTATTAAAAAATAAAGAAATTGATGAAATCCAAGAAATAATTAAAGACAAGATAGATGTTGAAATAGATTTTGACATGCCAAAAAGCCTAGGGTTATCTAGCATAAAGAAAACTTTTGAAAGAAAAATAGCAATATCAGAGACAAAATTTCATAGAGGTTCTCTTCGTTCTGGACAAAAATTAGAAACAGAAGGAAGCATAATAATATTAGGAGATGTAAATTCTGGAGCAGAAGTAATTGCATCTGATAATATTGTAGTTCTAGGGACGCTTAGAGGTTTAGCCCATGCAGGCGCAAAAGGTAATAAGCAAGCTATAATTGCAGCTGGATTGTTTGATGCTGTACAAGTTAGAATAGCTAATATAGTTAAAGAGATAGACAGAGAAGAAGAACCATTGCATAAACAAGCATATATTAGTGTGGTTGAAGATAAGATTGTTATTGAATAAATAAAGCTTAAGTTAATAATAGTAAAATTAATGATAAAAATAACATCTCATCATGAACTTCTTCTTTGTAAAGGAAAAACAGTAATCCAAGTATTATAAGATCATCTAAATATAATTCGATTCCTAATATTTCTAAAATAGGTTCATCTAAATTCGTTTCAACAAATGGATTTGCAAAATGAATTGGACCGAAAGAATTATATTTAAATGATCTTTTTTTCTGCTCTGAATCTTCTTTTTGCTCTTTTTCAAAATCCTCTGAAGGAATTGAATTAATATTAGGATTTGAGTTATTAGTATTTTGAATTATAGGTCTATTATAATTAGTATAGTAGGGATAATATTGATTTTGATAAGGAAATCTAAAAAATGGAAAACTAGGCATTAGGATTCTCCTTATTATCATTTTTTAATAATTCAGCAATTTTAGCTACATTTAATAAGTTAGCATATTGGTCTAATTTTTCTTTTCGGCCTTCTCTTAAATAGGGCTTTAAAGAATATAATAAATTTGACCTTGAATCATTTTTGTTGTTCATTTTTTCCATAACAGATTTCATTTTTAAAATAGTATTCATATCTATATTGTTAAAATTAAAAGAATTATTTGAAGAGTTTTGCTCTGATTCTGTATTTCCGTTAGTATTTGAATTATTTGATTGGCCTTGGGAAGGAGAAGGATTTTGCATCATGGAAGAGAAATTTTGTATCATTTCTGGGGGAATTTGAGAAATAACATCATTAAGTTCTCCCTTATTCATCATATTTTTTAATTTGTTTATTGTATTTTCATCAAAATTAAAGTCGCTCAAAAATATCACCTCTTAAATAAATATATTCATAAATCTCTTAACTATGTATTATTATATGAAATAAAAAGTATAAATGTTACAAAGAAATGAGGCTTAAATTATGACATAAAACAGATATATATTTATAATGTAATAAAACTGATACAAAAATGTAATATTTATAACAAATAAAATTAAATTGTGTTTCCGTAACAATAAAACAATAATTAACATAAAAAGTATCGAAAAACGCTTAAAAGTATTGAAAAAAATGGAAAAGAGAGTTATAATGGTACATAGAGATATTATAATCTAAGGAGGATTACTATGAAAAATAAAGTATTAAAAATAGTGACAGTCGTTATATTGTTAGCAACTTTAACTATGGCTAACTTTATTTACGTTGGCTATGGATTAGTAAGCTATGCAGCAAGTAGTATAGCTACAAATCATCAAAATGTAGAATTTGATGCACAATTAAAGGAAGGGAATATCTTATCTTTATTAATTAATGTAAAAAAAGAAGGATATTTTAATGGAGAAATTACTTTGGAAAATAGTAATTTTACTATTGACACACAGCAAAGTAATCAATATATAAACAAAATTGAAGATAGTAAAATAGTGTTAAATCAAATAAATGCTGGAACTACAGCACAAGTTGATTTGAAAATCAAACCTGTTAATAAGGAGATATTTGATGCAGGTTTATTAAGTGCGGTAAGTAAGTTGAATTTAAATGGTAAATACATGGATAGTACACAAAAAGATATTACCATAAAAGCTTCAAGAGAAGTAAAATTAGAATATGTTGATATTAACACAGTAGATAATATAGAAAGTACAACAAATATTATAACTAATAAAATAATGAAAGTATCAGGAGAAGATAAAAGAGTTGTACAATTAGAAGTTGCTTTAGGATTAAAAGAAAACAATTATCCTATAAAGGAAATGGAACTTCAAATGAAAATACCAACTATAAATAATAAACAACCAACTATAGTGAAAAAAATAGATTTTAATACTATGACACATTGGGATTATAAATATGAAGAATCTGCAGTTGAAATTAAATTTACTAATGAACCAAATGAACAAAACAACATTTTATGGAAAAAAGAAGGTAACGAAAAAGTTGTTTTGACATTAATCTATGATAAAGATTCAATATTAGATAATATTACATTACAACCAGAAATAAAAGTAACATTATATGATGGAAAAGAGCTTTCAACTAATACAGTTATAGACAAAACACAATTAAGTGAAGAAAAAGATGCTATAATACAAACAACAGCATCAAATAGTGAAAGTTCAATTTATAAAGGAAAATTGTATTCAGGAATAGATAGAAGTTATGAAGAAACAACAAAAATTGCAGTAAATTTAGCAAATGCTGAAGATTATATTAAAGTTGCAGAAAAAGCAACTAACTATGTAGGTGATGATGAAGAAGCAAGTGCAAATGTTGTATACAATAAAACTACTATAAAAAAAGAAGAATTTGATAAAGTACTTGGAGAAAATGGAAAAATAACAATAACAAATGAAAATGGTGAAGTTCTTGCAACAATAGATAATACAACACCAGTTGATGAAAATCAAAATATTGTTATTGATTATGAAGGAAAAGAACCTAGTGCAATAGAAGTAAAAACAACAGCACCTATTAAAGAAGGAGACTTAGAATTAGTACATATTAAAACTATAAAAGAAAATCAAAACAAAGATTTAATAAAAAAAGCAACAGAGCTTAATACAACTATTGAATATGGATATAATACAGAAATTACTAATAAAGTAGAATCAACAATAAAATTAGAGGAATCAAAAACAGAAGCAAGATTAGAAGTAAATAAAGAAACATTATCCACAGTTGTTGATAATACAGTGGAAATGAAAGCAATATTAAAAGGAAATAGTGAACAATATAATTTATATAAAAATCCAACAATTACATTTGAATTACCAGAAGAAGTAGAAGAAATAAAAGTAAATAGTGTAGATTTAATTTATGATAATGAATTAAAGGTAAAAAATTACGAAGTAACTGGAAGAGCTCTAAAAGTTTATTTAGAAGGAGAACAAAAGAATTACAAAGACTTAAGTATTGAAGGAACAGTTATTGTAGTAAATGCAAATATTAATGTTAATAAAAAATCTGCTACAAAAGATTCTAAAATAACTATGATATATCAAAACAATGAAGAAACAAATAGTGATTCAAAAGAAATTAGAATTGTAGCACCAAAAGATGTTACTGCTATAAACAGCATAAAGGAATTAAATGTTGAGACAATAGGTCAAGAAGAAACAAAAAAAGTAGCATTGGCAAGAGGAAGTAAAACAAAACAATTAGAGACAGAAATAGAAATAGTTAATAATAATGAAAATGCAATTGAAAATGTTAAAATAATAGGAACATTCCCAACTAAAAATAAAGAAAACAATATGGATATAAAATTACTAGAGGAAATTACTTTAGAAGGTATAGATGGAGCAAAAATATATTATACAGAAAAAGAAGATGCAACTACAGATGTAAAAGATTCTGGAAATGCTTGGACTGAAGAAATAACAGATACAAGTAAAGTAAGAAAATATTTAATTGATGTACCAAGTTTAGAAGCACAATCAAGTATAAAAGGAACATATAAAGTAGAAATACCAGAATTATTAGAATATAATCAATCAGCAAAACAAGGCTATACAGTACAATATACAAACAGCCTATCAAAAACTGAAGGCGAAATGAAAGCAACTACTATAGAATTAGAAACAGGAATAGGACCAAAATTAGAAACAAAACTAACTCCAACAGTTTCTGGTTCAGAAGTAGCATCTAATAGTACAGTAAAAAACGGAGAAGTTATTAAATATAAAATTGAAGTATCTAATGTAGGAAGTGAAGATCTTACAAATGTAACATTACAAGGAGATGTTCCAGAAGGTACAACATTAGTAGAACCACAAGAAAATTATGAATATACAGGAGCTTCTTATTATAAAGAATTAACTGATAAAACTTATAATGCTAAAATAGATAAAATAAGAGCTGGAGAAGTTATAACAGGAACATATGAAGTAAGAGTAAATGCTGGAGTTGAGTCAGGAACAAAATTATTAAATACAGTACAAGCACAATATGGAGATGTTATTAAAAAATCAAACGAATCTCAATTATTAACAGAAAGTGGAAATATACGAGTAAGTGTAAAAAGAGTTACTGATAGAAAAATAGATTTATATGAATCTGGAACAGTAAGATATTTTGTTATTATAGAAAATTTAGCAAATTCTAAAAGCGAAGATGTAATAATACATACTAATAAATCTGATAATATAGAACCATCTAGAGTAGTATTATTAACAGGAATGAAAACAGGAGAAAATGCAAATCAAGATGAATCTATAAATAGTGAAGAAATAGATTATAGAGACGAAATGAATATAGGTTCTTTGGGAGCTGGAGAAGTAAAAGTTTTAAGTTATGATATGTCTATTAAAAAATTAGATAGTACAAATAAAATAGGATTCTCAGTAATAGCCAAAGAAGGAAAAAGTGAATATAAATCTAATCGTATAGAAGAAAATATAAATAAAGTAAATGTTGCATTAAATATGACGACGAACACACAAAGTCAATATGTAAAAGCAGGAGATAACATTGAATATACAATTACAGTAAAAAATAATGGAACAGAAGGAGTAAGTGGACTAAAAATAATAGATAAAATACCAAGTAGTTTAACAGTAGATAGTGTAACATTTGATGATGAAACAATAGAAGCATATAAAGATATAAATGATATAGAAATTTCTTGTGATATAGCTTCACAATCTGAGAGCACAATTAAAATATCAACTACAGTAAAATATTCAGTAGATAGAACAAATGCAGAACCAATTACAAATGTTGCATATGCAGAGATGTTAGGAGAAAGAGTTGCAACGACTTCAGAAATAAATCATATTATTGAAGCAAATAAAGAAAACACAGATACAGATAAAGATGAGGATGGAAAAGGTAATGAAGATATTGCAAATGGAAGCAAAATGATAACAGGTGTTGCTTGGTTTGATGAAAATGCAAATGGACAAAGAGATGATTCAGAAAAAACATTATCTAATATAAAAGTACATTTATTAAATACAAAAACAAACAATTTAGTTAAAGACACAAAAGGAAACGTACTAGAGGCAACAACAAATGATAATGGAGTGTATGTATTAAATAATATAGGAAGCGGAAAATACATTGTTGTATTTGAATATAATAAAACTCAATATGCATTAACAAAATACAAAGCAGAGAATGTTGATGAAAGCAGAAATTCAGATGTTATGACAAATGAATTATCAATAGAAAACGAAAAACAACAAGTAGCTTCAACAGATATTATAGAAATAAATAATGAAAATGTTTCTGATATTAATATTGGATTAATTGAATTAAAGAACTTTAACTTTAGATTAGACAAATATATTAGTAAAATACTAATTCAAAATTCAGCAGGAACAACAGTAAAAGAATATACCGATGCAACTGTAGCCAAAGCAGAATTAGATGGAAAGAAAATTAATGGAACAACAGTTATTATTGAATACGAAATAAAAGTAACAAACATAGGTGAAGTTGACGGATATGTAAGAAAAATAGTAGATTACATGCCAAGTGACTTGAAATTTAGTTCTGAATTAAATAAAGATTGGTATCAAACAGGAACAGATCTTTATAATACAAGTTTAGCAAACGAAAAAATAACAGCAGGACAATCAAAATCAGTTAAATTGACATTAACAAAGGCAATGACAGAAAATAATACAGGTTTAATAAATAATACAGCAGAAATTGCAGAAAGTTATAATGAACTAGGAATAGCTGATAGCAAATCAACTCCTGGAAATAGAGTAAATGGAGAAAGTGATTATGGTTCAGCAGATGCAATATTAAGTTTAAAAACAGGTGGAGAAGTTTATATAGCAATTACAATTATAGCTATAATTGCATTAGGAATTCCAACATTTATTATAATAAGAAAAAAATATATAAAAGGTGATAGAAAATAGAAAGGAAAGGAGGTATAAAAATGAGTAAGATAAAAAAATTAGCAGTTTTATGTTTTATGATATTACTAGGAAGTTTTGTTATTACGAATTCAGTAAATGCTGAATCAAAGTATTTTTCATATGCAGATTTATGCTATAATGAAACTTTACTTTGTGCACAACATCATCAAGGAATGCATGGATCTACATATAAATTAGTTACTGAAATAAATATAACAGGAAATAAATCAACAGGAAATGGTGCAACAGTAGAGAGTTGGCATAATGCTAAATTGGCATCAATATTATCACATAGAAGAGGTCAAGGAAATTATGGTGTAAATGATGTTGAAGATTTACCAGTGCAAAATGCAATATGGAAGTATTTAGGTACATGGATTTCAGAAGTTGGATATAAACATAGAATTGCACAGTATTTCGTAAATAATTCAGGCAAAGCTAATTTTAATACATCAATAGAAGCAGAAGCAGAAGAGTATGCTAATAATTACAAAAATGGAAATTTGACACAAATAACTGATAAAACAGATAAAAGTAAAATAAAAGTAACACAATATACAGAAGGAAATGAACAATATTTAAGAGTAGGACCATTTAAATATGAATTTCCTGAAAAATTATCAGAAATTAATGTAATAACAGATAAAAATTCAAAAATGAAAATAAAATGTTTTGAAAAATGTATAAAAGAGAATCAATATTCTAAATATTCTAATATAAATCAAATTAAAAGTGGAGATGAGTTTTATATTAGTGTAAAGATGCCAACAGATGGTACAAGCCAGATAAAGAAAATTACAGTAAAAGGTAAAGCAAATGTAAAACATGTAACTATTAAATTCTGGGAAAGTTTAAATATGAGTGAACAAAACTTATTACAATATAATTATAAAGATGAAGAAATAGATATAAATCAAACTTTTGATTATGATATAAGAATATTAGGAAATTTAAAAGTTATAAAAGTTAACAAAGATAATACAAAAATAAAATTACAAGGTGTAGGATTTTATATACAAAATAAAGATACTAAAAAATGGGTAAAAGCAAAAAATGATATAGTGTCTTATACAGACAAGAAAGAAGATGCAACAGAGTTTATAACAGATAAAAATGGTGAAATTACAATTAAAAATTTAGTTGTAGGTACATATGTAGCTTATGAAACTAAAAACCCAAATTACGGTTATGAAATTATAAAAGAAGGACAAGAAAAGTCAATTACTGTAGATAAAACAGAAGAACTTCAAATTCCAAATAAGCAAAAATACATTAAGCTTTCTGGATATGTATGGGTAGATGAAGATTATGTTGAGGATAAAGAATCTAAAAGAAATCATTTATATAAAGATAATGATTATGATTCAAATGATATATTATTAGATGGAATTACTGTGAGATTAATTGATAAAACAACAGGTAAATTAGTGAAAGAAACTAAGACAGCTAATGGAGGAAAATACTTATTTACAGATGTTTTAGTAGATGACCTAGAAAAATATTATATAGAATTTGAATATGATGGATTAACTTATACAAATGTAATACCTCATATTGATAGAGACAATGGTTCAAAAGCTGCTGAAAATAGTAGCGTAAGAGATGAATTTAATAAAAGATTCTCAGTAATAGAAGGAAGTACAGAAAGTAATAAAGGTATTACAAAAGATAGTGCTGGAAATCCAAAATATGATTTAAATTATAACATTGACAAAAATAAACATACATCAACGCTTAACAATACAGGATTATATCCAATAACAGCTAATACAAATGAAACAGGATACGTTATAAAAGACCACTTTACTCCAGGACAAGAAGAAATTAAGTATATAAATTTAGGTTTATATGAAAGAGAGCAACCAGACATTGCATTAATAAAAGATTTATATAATGTAAATGTTGCAATAAATGGATATAACCATATATATGAGTATGCAAACAGATTTAATAATCAAGATAGATATGGAAACGGATTTAATGTAGGAGTTAAATTTGGAAATAAATATGGAAACATGTCATATACAAGAGCTATTTATAAAGCTGATAAAGAATATACAAGTTCAGATAAGAGCAAAGAATTAAAAGTATACGTAACCTATAAAATATCAATGAAAAATGAATCTTCTAATTTACAAGTACAAGTAAATAGCATAGTAGATTACTATGATTCAAATTATACATTAATAAAAACAGGAACAGGAATTGACGAAAAAGGAAATGTAACAGGAGATATTTCAAACAGTGGTAGTCAAAGTTATAATGATAAATATAAAAAAGTAATTATTAATACAAATTCAAAGATAGAACATAATAAATCAGCAGATGTTTATGTACAATTCGAATTAAATAGAGATGCTGTACTTAAAATCTTGAACAATGCAAAGAACTTAGATAATGTTGTAGAAATCAATTCTTATTCTGTATTTGATACAGATGGAAAAGTATATGCAGGAATAGATAAAGATTCAAACCCAGGAAATGCAGTACCAGGAGAAAAAATAACATATGAAGATGATACAGATTCAGCACCAGGTTTAAAATTAGAAGTTGCAGATAAGGTAAGAGAGATGACAGGTAAGGTATTCTTAGATTCTACTTCAAATGAATTAAAGACAGGAGAAGTAAGACAAGGTGATGGAATGTATACAGACGGAGAAAAGGAAATTAAAGGTGTAAAAGTTACACTTAAAGAGAATATAGAAAACGGAAATGTATATGAAAAAACAACAAATGATAAAGGTGATTTCAAAATTGAAGGTTATATACCAGGTGATTACACATTAACTTATACTTGGGGAGATAAAGAATATACAGTTCAAAATTACAAAGGAACAGTTTATGAAAAAGATAGATATGATGCAAATGTTACAAATAAAGAATGGTATAAAACAGATGTAAATACTAGATATACAGATGCAATTGATAATTATAATACAAGGAAAAAAATCGATGCTGAAATTGCAAAAGTTACAAATAAAACAGCTACTACAATTAAAACAATGGATTCAACAACACCAACAATGGGAATTAGTGTAGAATATACAACAACGACTACAGCAGAAGTAGCAGATGATATAAAAGAGGAAAGAAGAGACAAATTTAATTGTCCAGACTTTAAGATTGAAAATATAGACTTTGGTATTGTAGAGAGAGCAAGACAAGATTTAGCTTTAAGAAAAAGAGTAAATACATTTAAAGTTACATTAGCAAATGGTCAAGTAATCGCAGATATGACAATAGATGAAAAAGGAAATATTACAGGAGAAAGAAATCATGTAACATATATGGGACCATCATCAAGTACTGGTAATGGATTTGTTAAATTAGAACTAGACAATGAGTTAATTCAAGGAGCAACAGTTGAAGTAGAATATGAAATAAAAGTAACTAATAATAGTGAATTAGATTATGTATCAGAGGACTTTTATAAATATGGAATTAAATCAGGCAATGAAGTTACTATAACACCAACATCAATTATAGATTACTTAGATAAAAATTGGGGATTTGAAGCTGAGAAAAATAAAGAATGGACTGTAAAGAGCTTAGATGAAATTAAAAACATTGTTGCAAAAGAAGTATACGAGAATGAAGATTCAACTATAGCTGACAAGACAATTCTTTACACAGAAAGTCTAAAAGGACAAAAATTAAAACCTACTGAATCAGCAAAAGTAAATTTAAATGTTTCTAAAGTACTATCAAATTCAGATGAGATTTCATTAGACAATGAATCAGAAATTACAGAATTAACAAAGGATGGAGGCTCAAGACCAATTTCAACACCAGGAAATTATGTCCCTGGACAAGAAGCTAAAGAAACAGACGAAAGTATAGCAGAAACAGTAATTGTAACACCAAGTACAGGTGCTAATCTAGAATTTATTGTACCAGTAATGGTAGGAGTAATAGCATTAGTAATTTTAGGAGCTGGAGTAGTAATAATAAAAAAGAAAACTTTATAATATAAAGTAAAAAAGGATTAAACCTAGAAGGATTTAATCCTTTTTTCTTTACGCAAATAACTAATTGAAGAGTTTTTTGTAATATAAAAGAGAAATTTGTAATTAAATTGTAAATAAAATTTAAAGAAAGTGTATTAAAATAAGTTTAAATGACTGTCCCTAAAGGTAGTACAGATGAAAAATGTAATATTTGGTTAAATAGGAAAAAACTTATATTGATTTTGAAGATGAAAATAAGTACTATATATAGTAAGGAGAAGTATAAATATTCAAAATATATAAGTCCATTTTTAGATGTATTTAAAGGGACAGAGGAGGAGCTAGATGAAAAATAAGATTTATCAGAAAATAGTGTTATGTGCAACTTTATTAGCAGTAGTTAGTTTAAGCATACTGTTTTTTATGCAATTCCTAAGAAATGTTAGTGTTGGTGCAGATAACTCTAGAATGAAATTAGAAGTTAATTTAGATAAATATATTAATTATAATATATCAGATCAAGATAAAGGAACTTTAATACAATATGATGTAAAAGTGGGAAATAACGAAGAAGAGTTAAGAGAATACATTCCAACTAGAGAAAGTGAATTGAATATTGGACTTAATCAAATTGATGGAAAATATCCATATGATGTTAAGGTGGTTGCAAAAAGTACAGAAGCTACAAATGGAAAAACAGAAGAGATACAAGAAAACTATCAATACGATAACACAACAGGAACAGTTGTAATTAAAGCTAGCAATGAAAATGAAAATGGAGAGCCAATTAATAGTTCAGAACCTAGCAAAGATGCTAAAGATGAGTATTTAGTAATTTGTTATTATGATACATATATTGAACAACCGATTGAAAGAGAATTAGACATTAAAATTTCAGTAAAAGCATCATTATTTGAAGATGATAGATTGGCAAGTGCAGAAGATGAGCTTACAGGTAAAGTTAAAGAAAATATTGGAGAATTAACTAATATATCATATAATACACCGGATATAGCTAATGGATATATAAAATCAAATATAATTAATGGAACAAATTATGATACAGTATATACAGAAAAACAAAGTGTATTAATTAGTAAAAAGGAATCACAAGAAAAAATAAAAATATTAGAAAATAATAATTTTGTAAAAGTAAATAACAATAATAGTGAAACAGAAATTGATGTAGAAAATAAGGGAGATTTAGTTTATAAAAGTACAAAAATAAGAAAAAGCGATGTAACAAGAGTTTTGGGATTAGATGGAGAAATTAGTATATTAGATAATAGTCAAAATTTAATTGCAACAATTAATAAAGATACAGAATTTGAACAAGATGGAACTGTTACAATTAACTATGAAAATGAACTACAAGCTATAATAATAAAAACAAGTAATATTCAAAATGAGGGTATTTTAAATATTGAAAATACAAAAGTAATTAAGAGTAGCATGTTAGAGATTAATAATTCTAAAATAAAGACAGTAGGAAGTTTAATAGGGGTAAGAAGTGAGACAATAAATGAAACTGAGCAAGAAATAGAAGTATATAGTAAAGAATATGAAAACAGGATTGATATAAAAGATTCAAAAACAAATGTAACATTAGAAGTAAATAATGATCAATGGACAAATAAGCAACAAAATGAAATCACATTTGATGTATATACAAATGCAAATACTATAAATGATAATATGTTAAAAAATCCAAAAATAAAAATAGAGCTTCCAAGTCAAGTTGAAAAGGTTATATTAGGAAATAGTTCTGTTGTTTATGCAAATGGATTAGAATTGCAAGATCCATATTTGGAAACAAGTAAAAATGGAAATATAGTAATTGTAGCTAATTTAGTGGGAGAACAAACTAGTTACAATGATAATGCATTGGGGTTAATAACAGATGTAAAAATATCTGCTACAGTAATATTGAAAAAGGATATTGAAAGTACAACAGGAAATGTGAATTTAGTTTATACAAATCAATATACGATAGATGGAAAAGAAGATGCAGAAAATAGAAGTAACGAGATAAAGATAACAAGCTATCAAGAAGAAAACATGACAGAGGCTAATTCATCCATTGCTACTTATGCAAAAACTTCATTACTTAATCCTACAGTAGAAAATATAGAAGGTTTAACAGTAGAGGTAAAACCAATAAGGGGAGACACCGTCTTAAAAGATGGTGATACAGTTTATGAAGGCGAATTTATTAAATATAATATTACAGTAACGAATACATCAGATGAGCAAATTGATGATATAAAAATAGTAGGTAGTATACCAGATGGGACAACTTATGGAGAATTAGAGGCGGATTATCATTCAGTCTATGGAACGCCAGAATCAAGATATGAGTATATTTTTTACGAAGATACAAAAATAAAAGAAATAGAATTGGGTGCATTAGAAAAAGGAGAAAGTGTTAGTGCATTTTATGAAGTTAAAGTAAAAGACATGATAGAAGAGCAAACAGAACAACGAATTTTGACCAGTATAAAGATAAGTACGGGCGAGACTGAAGTAGCAAGTTATGAGTTAAACAATGTAATAAAGCCAGCAGAAGCTAAGATATTTATTAAATCATTTTTAGGAAGTATAAAACATCAGTGGCAATATCATGTTTGTGTAGAAAGTGATGAGAAAAAAGATACTGTTATTAATCTAAAAGTGCCAAAAGGATTTGAATTGTATAGTGTATTTGATAATGAGGAAAAGATAGATATATTAGAAAAGACAGAGATATCAGAAGATGGACAAAATATAGCTATAAATATTCAAACTAATAAAGAATATATATTATATTATTATATCAAACCTTCTCAATTAGAGCAAAAAACAAAAGACTCTAAAGTAGAATTAGTTGTTACTGCAAGTGTTAAAATGGAAAATACATATAGGTCCAATGAGAATAGAATACTATTTGAATATGAAAGTGTTTCCATTTCTATGACATCGCCAAATGAGGAAGAAGAAGTAGAATATGGAGCAGAAATTAATTATGAAATAAGGATTACTAGTACAGGAATTAATAATATATCAGATCCTGGTTATAGCTCTATTCCAATTAAGATAACAGATTTTTTACCTGAAGAAGTAAAGCCAGTGAGTATAGAATATGATAAGTGGGAAGAGGTAATTATTGATGACAATGAAGAAGAAGGATATCATACTCCAACAGGAAAATTCACTAAAAGTATAGTTACAGAAGATATTCCTACCATTTTAAAAGATTCAGAAGGGAACAAACTACCAAATATAGATTTAACTCTCAATATACCATATGGAGAAACTGTTGTTATAAAGATAAAAACAACAGCAGGATTAGTTTACAATAAAACAAGGATACAAAATTGTGCAACAGTGTCTAGTTATAATGATGAGGTAGATACAAATGTTTCGAATATTGTTAGTCATATATTATTACCTTTTGACTACGATGAGATTCCAGATGAACCAAGTAATCCGGATGAACCAAGTAATCCGGATGAACCAAGTGACCCAGAAAATCCATCAGATGGTGATGAAAAATATGGCATATCAGGAGTAGCTTGGATTGATGAAAATGAAGATGGAAAAAGACAAATAGGTGAAGAATTATTAAATGGAATTACAGTAATGTTAGTTAATAAAGCTAATTCAAGTGCAATACAAGCAAAGGAAGTGACGGATACTAAGGGTGCTTATCATTTTTCTGGATTGGAAGAAGGAAATTATATTGTAATTTTTAATTATGATACAGATACATATTCTGTAACAGAATATAAAAAGACTGGAGTATCAAATAGTACAAACTCAGATGCTATTAATAAAGAGATTACTTTAATGGGAACACAGACAAAAGTGGGAATAACAGACACAATAGCTTTAAATGCATCGATTTCTAACATAGACATAGGATTAATAAAAAATAAGATTTGTGATTTAAAATTAGACAAATATATTTCTAAAGTACAAGTGAAAACTGCAAGTGGAACAAAAGAATATACATATGACAATAATCAGCTTGCAAAAGTGGAAATAAAATCTAAAGAAATTCAGGGAGCAACTGTTGTTGTTACCTATAAAATAGTGGTAACGAATGAAGGAGAATTGCCAGCATACGTTACCAAAGTAGTAGATTATATACCAGATGGTCTAGATTTTTCTTCAGACTTAAATAAAAGTTGGATGACTACAACAAATGGAGAACTTACTAATATAAATATTGCGAATCAAAGCATTGGAGCTGGTGAAAGTGTAGAATTAACACTCGTACTTACGAAAACAATGACATCAAATTCAACAGGAACTTTTACCAATATTGCTGAAATAGGAGAAATGAGTAATTCTTTAGGAACAAAAGATATGGACTCAACACCAGGGAATAAAGTAAAAACCGAAGATGATTATTCGGAAGCAGATTTAATTATTTCTGTAAGTACAGGTGTTGTTATCTATATATCTGTAGGTATAGCACTAGTATTACTTATGAGTGTTATAGTATATGTAGCTTTTAGGTATGGAACGCTAAAGTTTAGAAAAATATTTTTATTTGGAATGGTGTTTATTATTACCATTATTACAACAACTACAGGAACGCTAGCAGCTACAAGAAGGGAGTTTCATTATGATGAACATGGTAGTGTAACCGGATATAAAAGAACAAATAGTAAAGGAGAAACAGTATATACAGGATTTTATGCTTATAATCCTGGGAATAGTGGGGGTATTAAAGCTGAATGTCAAGAAATTGATAAACCTGTTTCGAACACTATTGATCATTATGAATGGTATGTTACGGATCCATCATTTAATGAATATACATATTATTATGATGAGACTATAAGCGGTTCATCAACATTTAAAATGAGTAAAGTAACAAATACTGGAGGAATTGGAATACATGAGACACAAAATGGAAAATTACTTTTAGGACCATTTATGTTTAATCTTACGGATTCCGTAACAGGAAAAAATAAAGAACCTAATTTTCAATATCTAATAACAATGAGCAATAACAATGAAATATCTGGTACAACTGCTTATGATATAAATGGAAATCAAATAAAAATTAAAGCATCTACCTCATTATATTTTGAGATTCCTAATGAACAAAAAGAATACGGTATTAAATCTGTGAGGATAGATGGAAACCATGAGGGCTTGATAGAGAAGGAGATAACATATGGAGGGTATTTAATATATCGTGCAGATAGGGTGAATTATAAAGATGTGCAGATTATAAAAACAACAGATATAATTGAAGAATTTGAAGATATAGAAGTTGATATTAATCCCGGAGATTATTGTGAATGGACAGAGTTTAACGGAGGTCTGGAAATAATAAAAACAGATAAAGAAACTGGTAAAGGATTAGAAGGAGTTACATTCAATGTAACAGGACCATCGTATCCAAACGGTCATACAATTACAACAGAGTCTAATGGAAAAACAAAAGTTATGAATAACTTATTAGTAGGAAAATATACAATAACAGAGACATCAAATCCTAATTATGGTTATACTGTTATGGTAGAAAAACAAGCATCAATAACTTCGGGAAAAACAGTAATATATGAAGCAGATAACCAAAAGCAAACAGGTAATTTACACATAGAGAAAAAGGATTACAATAATCAAAAATTACTTTTAAAAGAAATTAGTTTCAAGATTAAGAATAGTGATGGAGATTATGTTATTGCGACAGATAGTAGTGGTGAATATAAAGGAAAAAAAGTAACAAAAACGATTAGTCTAACCAACATGACAATTACAACTAACCCTGATGAAGCAACAACCTTCACAACAAATGATAAGGGAGAAATTAACATACTAAATATGTTAACAGGAGAATATCTATTAGAAGAGACATCTGTAGGAAATAATTTTGGATATGATGAAGATGGAGAGTACATTACCTATGAATATACAACAACAAATAAAGATGGTAAGAAAGAGACAAAAAGAGGAGAAGGAAATGATATACCATTTACGATAACGAGACAGCCTTCTACAGAAACGGGAGTAGCGCCAGACACTTCAGATATCAAATATTCTAATGTGTTAAATGTTTATAATAAGAAAAAATATATCAAACTAAGTGGCTATGCATGGGAAGATATAGTATTTGGAAAAAATTCTGAAAGAATTTGGCTATATAGTGATAATTTAAATGATAATCAAGATAAGAAATTAAATAATGTAGTAGTAAATTTATACAAAGAAAATGGTGTCAAGTTAGATACAGAAAGGATAACTGGATATAACAAAAATGGCGATAAAATTGAAGATGGAAGTTATGTTTTTGGAGATTATATAAATGAACCAGGCTCAACAAAAATAAAAATAGATGATTTAAAAGGAGCATACATTCAATTTGAATATAATGGATTAAATTATCAAACTATAGATTTAAGCAATCAAGATTATATAGAAAAGGTAGATGGCAAGAGTATAAAAGTTGAAAATGCAAATACAGCAGTAGAGTTTGAAGAGACAAAATCAGGATATAAAGATTTAAGAGAAGAGTTCAATAATGGATATGCTGTAATAGAAAATAATTGCTCGAAAAAAGAAGTAGGAGGTAAAGCAACTCATACTTTAACATATGACAGCGAAAATCATGCTAGTTACTTAAATTATGGGAAATCTACTAGAAAAGGTTATGATGGTGCAACGTATCCCATAATAACAAATGTTTCTAATAGTACATATAAAGATCAGTTTTATATATCAGCAAGAACAGAAACAAATACAGATCCAAATAATTATAGATTACTTGGACAGAATAAAACAATTGAAGAAATTCGCAAGGAAGGAAAAGATACAATTGAAAATATTAATTTGGGATTATACCAAAGAGCGCAACCAGACTTAGCACTTACAAAAGATATATATAGTGCAAAAGTTACTGTAAATGGATATGAGCATACATATATGTATAATCAAAAATTTGTAGATAAAGATCCAAATAAGGATGAATTTGACGTAGATGTTAAATTTGAAGAAAAAATCGGAAACGAATCGTTTACAAGAGCAATTTACCCATCAGACGTAAAAGAAACACAAGATAAAGATTTTTCAGTAAAAGTAGTGTATATAATAACTCTAAAAAATGGATCAGGAGTATTATATTCTAAGATAAATAGTTTAGTAGATTATTTTGATGCACGATACGACATAGAAAAAGAAGGTGCAATTTGGACAATTTCTGAAAAAGAAGATGGAACTGAAGATAAAGTTAATATTGGATATGAAGTATCAGAACAATCTGAAAATAATTATAAAAAAATGATAATAAATTGTGGTACAAATATAAATCCAAGTGAGAGAAATAAAAACATTTATGTAGAATATACATTAACAAGAAATGGTGTAAAAGATATTTTATTTGATAAAAATGGGAACCAAAAAACAAATATAGAAGGACTAGAAAATATTGTTGAAATTAATTCATATTCAACATATAGTGATAAAGATTTTACAAAGAGTTATGCAGGAATAGATAGCAATTCTAATCCAGGTAGTACAGTTCCAGGAAATAAAGATACATATGAAGATGATACGGATTATGCACCAGGATTAATACTAGAAGTTGCAAATTCAAGAGAGATAAAAGGTACAGTATTTGAGGATAATGCAGTAGATCCAACAGCAGGAGGAGTAAATAATGAAAGACTAGGAAATGGAATATTTGATGATGGAGAAAAAACGATATCTGGAGTGCAAGTACGTTTATATAAAGGAGCTGATTTTGATAAGATAAAAGATGAGGATGGAAAAATCATAGATATGCAATTAAAATCAGAAGCTAAACCTGTTGGAACGACTACTTATGAAGGAGATAATAAGGATTCAACAGGAAAAGATGGAACATTTACGATAAAAGACTTTGCACCAGGAGAATATAGAATTGTATACTTCTGGGGAGATGGTAAGTATACCATTGAAGATTACAAATCTACGATTTGGATAAGTGATAATAAAAAAGAGAAAGATGGAAATCCAAATACATGGTATAGGGTAAATACAGATAAAAGATATTCAGATGCACTAGACAATTATGATACAAGATTAAAAATTGATAGAGGAGACACAAGTATAAATAAAATGGATTCAAAGACACCAACTATGGTGTTTGGAGTTGAATTAGCAGATGATATTGATAATAAAAAGACAGAGACCAGTGGAATTGATAAAGTTACATTCAGCATAGAAAATATAGATTTTGGTGTTATAGAGAGACCAAGACAATCAATAGATGTAACTAAGAGAGTAAAATCAATGAAAGTCACGTTAGCAAATGGACAAGTAATTGCAGATGCAAAAATAATAGAAAAAGATGGAAAATTGCAATTAGAAGAACAAGCAAAAGGAGTAGCATATATACAACCTTCAGCAAATGCTAGTCCGAAAAACGGAATGATAAAAGCAGAAATTGATAATGAGTTAATTCAAGGAGCAACAGTAGAAATTAAATATGAAATTAAGGTACAAAATAATAGTGAAATAGATTATGATTCAAAGGGATATTACTGCTATGGAGAAAAGGGAGAAGAAATTGTTAAAATTAAGGCTAGTGGAGTTTATGATTATTTAGATAATACAATGATTGCAAATGATGAAAATACAGAGTGGGAGACAAAGACAATAGAAAAATATAATGAAGAAGTTAGCAAACCAACTGTAATAGAAGAGTACTTGCATAAATATCAATCATCTTCAACAGATGCTTCTGGAAATACAGAAATAAGAATAGGGTATGAAAAATTTGAAGAGCAATATAGTGAAGCGAAAGGAAATTGGAAAATAGAAAATATTATAACAGCAAGAAAAAAGAGATTAGCAGATAAAACAATTCTACATAATGCTAATCTTGAGGGAGAAATAGCACCAGGGGATTCTAAGCAGGCAAGTTTAACTGCTTCGAAGATTTTAACAAATACAGATGAAATTGAATTAAATAATGATATAGAAATAACTGAAGCAACCAGAAATAAAAGAACTAGAAGAAATGTAACACCACAATATTCAATTTTTTATGATAAAGGTGAAACCGTAACAATTACAGCACCTACAGGAGAAAACAAAAATTATATTTTAATTACAATAGTTGCAATATCATTCTTTGTAATATTAGGCACAGGTGTAGTATTTATTAAAAAGAAAATATTAAAATAACATATTAAGATTCAAATCCATATTATTTTGTGGTATGGATTTGAATTAAAAATATAATAAACTCAAGTTTAATATGTAAAATCATAAGGAGGACATAAATTGAAAAAGAAAAAAATTATTTTTATAATTATGATAATAATATTATTTATAATTCCAATACATGTTCTAGCATTTGATTTGCAAGCAAATGTCAATGAGCCAAGTTTGCAAGAAGGAAAAATTCAAATAATACTTAAATTATCAGATTTACAGGAATATTCAAATGGAATAAATGCAGTAAGTGGAAAACTTATTTATGATACTAGTTTATTTGAAAGTGTAACTTTTGTTGGAATGAATAATTGGTCTTGTGCTTATAATAACGAGGAAGATAATGAAAATAATGGAAGTTTTATGCTGATTACTACATCTGGAAATGTAAATAAAGATACAGAGGTAGCTCAAATAGAATTAAAATTAAAAAATTCAATAGAAAAACAAAATACTAAAGTAAAAATTGAAAATATCCAAACTAGTTATAAAGCACAAAAGATAGAATCAGAAGATAAAGAAATTAATTTATTAATAGAAAATAATAATATAACTGTTACTAATGATAGTAGCGAAAACCAAGAAGTACAACAGAAAACTCAAGAAAATGTACAACAAGAAGAAGAACAAAATAATGAATATAATTATAGAAAATATATAATTATAATATTATTTGTAATCATATTAATTATATTAACAATTTTAATTATACAATTAATAGAAAGGAGGAAAAAAAGTGAAAAATAGTAAAATAATTGTAACTTTGATAATAGCTACTATGTTATTAGTTTTTATAGCCCTCCCTGTAAAAGCAGCAAGTTATACATTTACATTTTCAGTTAACCCAGAAAAAGTAAATGCAAAACCAGGAGATACTATAACTGTTGATTTAGGAATGGCAGACATAGATCAAACAGGTGATGGAATTAATGCTATACAAGGAGATATATCTTATGATGAGAATATATTTGAAAATGTAGAGATTGTAACAGCTGGTAATAATTGGAGTGTATCACTAAATCAATCAGCAGATAGTAGTTTAAAAGGAAGATTTGTAATTAATAATATGAGTAATCAAAAAAATACGCAAGTAGTAGCAAAATTAAAGGCAAAAATAAAATCAGGAGTAACAGCTTCAACAGCTACTATTGATTTAAAAAACGTTTTTTCTAGCTATGGTACTACAGAAACAGCCAAAACAAATAAGACTGTTACAGTAAACATACAAACATCTTCTCAAAGCAATACTAATGGTAATAATAGCGGTTCAAAAAATAGTACATTAACACAAAAATCAAGTAATGCTCAAAATACGGCTAAAAATACCAACCTTCCAAAGGCAGGATTAAGTTCTTGGATTGGAGTAGGAATTGTAGTTGCTATTATATGTGCGATTATTGGATTTATTCGTTATAAAAAGATTTATTAGAAAATAAGGACTTCAAATTTGAAGTCCTTTTGTTTTAGTAAAAAGTATGGATATCATAATTATTTTTTACTAAACTGAAACGTCTTTTGAAATTTAAATAAAATTTATGTTGCAATTTTCGACAATATATAATAAAATAAAAATCAAATATTAAAACAATATAAAAAAAATGCTAAATATAAATAAAAAAATGTAAAAAACTTTTTCGGTACAGGCTACCAAAAAAGACAAAAACCACAAAGGACAAGTAGTAAAATATATTTAATTTAAAAAAAGTTAAATAATAACTTAAAAAAGAAGAGGTGGTAAGGATGTTTCAAAATATAAATGAAAATACAATAGATTTAGATAGCAAAAATGAAAACAAAAAAAGTACAAACAAACTAAATATATTTTCAAATGTATTTACAAAAGACAATATCGTACTTTACATAGTTTCATTTATGCTATCTTTTGTTGGACTAAATGGTGAATTTTCAATTTTTAGTATAAGTATGTTAGGTGCATGTTTTGCATCTTCTATTCCAGCATTAGGAATAGTTTTAGCATCTTTAATAGGAAATTTTATTAAATTTGGTGTAGGCGGAGTACTTGGCTATTTTTTAACAGCTTTAGTTATGCTAATAAGTTTATTTATTATAAAACCTCGTTATAATGAGCAAGAAAGAAACGAAAAAATAAAAGTAGGAAAAAATGTTTTTATATCTGTATTAGTGATCCAAGCTGTTAAATGTGTAATGTCTGGATTTACTATTTATGATATATTATCTACAATTACATTAGCAATGATAGCACTAGTATTTTATAAGATTTTTGTAAACTCAACAGTTGTAATACAAGAATTCTATTTAAAGAGGGCATTTTCAATTGAAGAAGTAATAGGTGCAAGTCTTTTACTTGCAATTGCAGTAGGAGGTTTTGGAGATTTAAGTATAGCTGGATTTGGAATTAGAAATATATTAAGCATATTAATTGTTATGATTTTAGGTTGGAAAAATGGAATTTTAATAGGTACTACATCAGGAGTAACAATAGGAGTAACATTAGGTGTTATATCTGGAACAGAACCAATAATGATAGCAGCATATGCAATATCTGGAATGTTAGCAGGAATTTTAAATAGGTTTGGTAAAATAGGAGTTGTTATAGGTTTTACATTAGGAAATGTACTTTTAGCATATGTATCAAATGGCTATACAGTAGAATTAATACATTTTAAAGAAATTTTAATAGCATCATTAGGATTATTATTAATTCCAAAAACATTAAAAATTGATATAGAAGAATTTATAGGAACTAATAAATTTTTACCAGGTGCTCCAGGTAGAGCATTAAATAAAAGCAAAGAAATGGCTCAAAGTTTAAATAATGTTTCAGAAGCAATACAAGAGATGGCAACAACATATAGAAATACAGAACAAGTAAATTATGGAGAAGGAAATAATAAAATTGGAAATAAGCAAATTTTCTTATCTGAATTATTAAATAATCTAGAACCATATAAAGAAAACATGTTATATGAAGATATAGCAGATACAGAAGGTGAAATTGTTAGTGAAATATTTGACTTTTTATTGGATAAACAAGAAATTACAACACAAGATTTGTTAAAAATATTTGCTGATTGTAACAGCTATGTAGTAGGATTTGAAGATAAAAATATTAGTAAGTATTTAGAAGAAAATATTTCACAGATGGTAAGAGTTATTAATGTATCATATAAAATAAGTAAATCTAATTTTATATGGAGAAAAAAAGTAGAAGAAAATCAAAAAAATATTGGAAGGCAGCTAAACGGAGTATCAAAGGCAATTCAAAGTATGGCAAAAGACTTAGAGAAAGATTTAGAAGTAGAAGAAAAATACGAAAATCAAAAAATGGAAATTATAGAGTTGTTAAGACAAAAAGAAATAGAAGTTCAAGATTTAGTTATAAAAAAAGATAATCGTTTTTTAATTGAAATATATTTAGACGAAATATTGGAAACAGCAAAAATAGAAATAATAGAAGATATATTGACAAAAGTACTAAAAGAAAAGATAGTATTAAATGATGAAGCTAGTGTAGGAAAAAGATTAAACTTTTTATCAGAAGACAAATATATTATGGCAATTGGTAAAGCAGAAACTACTAAAAGTAAAAGCGAAACTTCAGGAGATAGCAATTTAAGTATTAGGCTAAAAGATGGAAAATATTTAGTGGCAATAAGTGATGGAATGGGAAGTGGAAAAGAGGCTAAAAATAGTAGTTTACATGCATTAAGATTATTAGAAAACCTACTTTTATCTGGATTTGATAAAAAGATATCATTAGATTTAATAAATACAGCATTGTTAAATCAAAATAACGAAATATTTGCAACATTAGATATAGCGATTGTAGATTTATATAAAGGAAATATAGAATTTATAAAAAGTGGAGCTTGTCCAACTTATATAAAAAATAAGAAAAGAGTTCAAATGATAAAATCAACATCTTTGCCAACAGGAATTATAGAAGAAACAACAATTCAGACTTTTGACAAAGATATAGAAGCAGGAGATATTATGCTTATGTGTTCAGATGGAATCTTAGATTCTAATATTGAATATAAAAATAAAGAGTTGTGGATTAAATATATGTTAGAGGATGTTGAAACTAGTAATACTCAGAAAATAGCAGATTTAATTTTAAATGAAGCTATAGATAATAATTATGGTGTGGCAAAGGATGATATGAGTATTATTGTTTGTAAATTTAGAAAAAAAGAAGAATAAGATTTTAGAATTAAATATTTTAAATCAACACAGAGGAAGGATTTTTTTATGCGAATCCTTCCTCATTTTTTATAAATTTTCGCACGCGAACAAATTTGCTGAAAAAATGCTCAAACTTAGAGAAAAATGGATTGACTAATTATAAAGGATGATATAAAATAAATGTGAAACTACAAAAAAATACAAAATATAATAGAAAATTCAAATAAATATTTTATATAAAAGGGGGCTAAAATAAAATGAGCAGAGGAAGTAGAGGTAGAAGGTACGAAGAGCCAAAATTAAATATGAAAAAGGTATTTGCCGTTATATTAGCAATTATTGTTATTATTATGGTTATTTTTATTATAAAAGGAGTATTAACTAAAAATAAAGAACAAGGGAAAATTGCTAGTAAAGATTATTTTGCAGCATTTAAAGATAATAAATGGGGTGTTATTGATGAGACAGGAAGTGTAATAATAGATCCATCTTATTCAGAAATGATTATTGTACCAAATAGCAAAAACGATGTGTTTTTATGTACATATGATGTAGATTATACTACAGGAACTTACAAAACAAAGGCATTAAATAGCAAAAATGAGGAAATCTTTAAAGATTATGACAAAATAGAAGCAATTCAAAATAAAGATGAAAAAGATAATTTATGGTATGAAGATGATGTTTTAAAAGTAGAGAAAAATGGTAAGTACGGAATAATAGATTTATCAGGCAAAGAATTGCTATCATGTGAATATGACCAAATTAGTGCATTATCAGGAATAAAAAATGCGTTAAAGATTTTAAAAGATGGAAAATATGGAATAGTAGATGATGAAGGAAAAGTTATTTTAAAAACAGAATATGCAGATATTACTAATCTAGGAAAAGATAATAAATCAGGATATATTGTAAAAAACACAGAAGGAAAATATGGAATAGTTGATTTCTCAGGAAATATTATTTTAGATATGAAATATGACGAAATTGCTAAGGTATATGGAAATGATTATTATGTTGTAAAAAAATCAGGAAAACAAATATTAGTAAAAAAAGATGGAACAGAAATATTAACAACTGGATTTGATGAAATAACAGAAATTTTGAAAAATATAGATAATGGAATTATATATAAAAAAGATAATAAATATGGTGTAATGAAAACAACAGGAGAAGTAACTATAGAAGCAAGTTATGAATATTTGAGTGAAGCAAAATCTGGAGTATTTATAGCTAAGAAAGACGGAAAATACGGAGTTATTGATTTACAAAAAGATATTAAAGTAGAACTTAAATATAATTCTATATATTATAATGAAAAAGCAGATATATATATTGCAGAAGATGCAGAATTTAATAATGATATAATTGACAATACATATACTGTAAAATTGACAGGAATATTACTTGATATTGATACTGAAAAAGGGTATATAGAAATAAGACAAGATGAAGAACATAAATACTATAATTTTAAGTTTGAAGCAAAAAATGAATCAGATATATTTAATTCTCATACTTTATTTATAAGTAAGAAAAACGGAAAATATGGATTTGTTGATAAAGATGGAAAAGTTATAGTAGATTATATATATGATGATGCTACACAACAAAATACATATGGATATGTAGCAGTAAAAAAAGACGGAAAATGGGGAGCAATTGATCAAAAAGGTAATGTTGTTCAAGAACCAACATACGAATTAGAAGATTATTTAAAAGTTGACTTTATAGGAAGATGGCATTTAGGAAAAGATATTAATATGAATTATTATAATCAATTATAATTATTGTTGACTAAAAAATAATATCATTTTAAATGAAAATAAGGTGGTAAAATGGAACTAAAGATAAATTATCAATATACATATTTTGTACATCCATTTATTATAAAAGATGGAAAGTATCACAAATATTTATTAAAAATGTTAAAAGATAAGGATTTTAAATTAAAGGTATTTCAAAAGGAAAAAGATTATACTATGTATAAATATTTCTTGCCTAATACAAAAGAATTACTATTTTCTAGTTTTAGTTTTGGAAGTAGTGAGTTGAAAAGGTTGGAAGAATTACCAATAGAAACAAGAGCCGCTATTCTTAGTAAATATTCTTGTAATATTTTCGAATATACATTAAAAAAAGATATACAAGGAAAAGTAGATGATAGAAAAGGAATTTTCTTTACAATTCAGAAAGTAGAAGTTATATGCTTTAGTACAGGAATATGCTTTTTAGTGATTAAAACAAATATTGATGAAGATTCTAAATTTGCAGATTTATTAAATTTTAATTATAAATTTAGAGATATAAATCAAGATATTTCTGTTTTAGATACATATGATAACATTCGTTTACAAACAGGAGATTTTGATGAAGTAGAAACATTTAAAGAGTTTATTAGAAATATTACAGGTTCTAATATAGGAGCTATTAAACTAGATATTGATACAGAAAGATTTTTGACATATTCATATGTATGTATTGATCAAGAAGCATGGAACAGTACAAATGAATTTGATAAAATAAAACACAATTTTATAAAGTATGCTAATATATTACCAGCAGATAATAGCAGAAATTATGAAATGGAAAAAGAAAAAATAAAAATACTTTCAAAATGGAAATATGCAAAAGTAGGCTTAACTAAGTTAGGGTGTACATTATTTTCTTCAAGCAGTGATATGAATAATTATACAATTCTTCCAGATGAATATGAAAATCAATACTTTTATACATACATATTGAATTTATATAAAAAAATATATCTAAAAAAATTGCAGTTGAAGTTTAAAAATCCAAAACTAGTAAAAAAAGCAAGAAAAGAATTTATAGATTTTACTAAAAGAATATGGATTCAAGAAATAACAGAAGATGAAATTGGAACAGTATTAAATCACAGAATGCAAGAAACATTTGAGTTAGAAAAGCTATATGGAGAAGTGAAAAATAAATATGATGTTTTATATAAAGACTTAAATATAGAAAAAAATAAAACAGTAACAATACTAATTGCGGTGATATTAGTGGCATCATTGCTATTTAACATACTAAACTTTATAACATTAATGAAACAATGAGGGATAAAAATGAAAGTTACATGTGGTATAGATATTATTGAGATAGAAAGAATTAAAGAAAGTATAGAAAATCTTGGAGAAAAGTTTTTAGAAAGAGTCTATACTAAAAAAGAAATTGAATATTGTGAAGAAAAAAAGTCACAGAAATATCAGCACTATGCTGCTAGGTTTGCTGCAAAAGAAGCTGCATTTAAAGCTATTTCATGGAAGATAAAAGATAAATATGAGGTTTGTTGGAAGGACTTTGAAGTTGTAAATGACAAACAAGGAAGACCAAAATTAAATATTATAGGAATTGATTTAAAAGATATTGAAAATATAGATTTGAGTATATCACATTGTAAGGAATATGCGGTAGCAAATGTGACAGTTTTAGGAAGGTAGTTTTATATGAAATTTTTTGATAGTCATGCACATTTAGATGATGAAAAATTTAATGATGATAGAGAAGAAATAATTGAAAAGATACATAATGATGAGATAGAAAATTTTGTATCTGCTGGATATAGCTTAGAGGGTTCAAAAAAAGCAGTAGAATTGTCTAAAAAATATGAATTTATTTATGCTACTTGTGGTATTTCTCCAAATGATATTCCACAAACAGAAGATGAATTGTGGAAAGATTTAGCTGAAATATCTAATTTAGTGAAGAAAAATAATAAAGTAGTTGCAATTGGTGAAATAGGATTAGATTATTATTGGAATAAAGAAAACAAAGAATTACAAAAAATAGCATTTATAGAGCAAATAAAAATGGCTAATGAATTACAGCTTCCAATAGTAATACATACAAGAGAAGCAGTTATGGATACTTTAGAAATTTTGAAGGATAATAAAGTACAAAAGAAAGGAATATTTCATTGTTGTCCATTAAATCGTGAATTAGTAAAAGAGGGATTAAAGTTAGGATTCTATATATCTTTTGCTGGTCCAATTACTTTTAAAAATTCTAAAAATGCAAATGAAATTATAGAGATGGTACCAATGGACAAAGTTTTAATTGAAACAGATAGCCCATACTTGTCGCCAGAACCTTTGAGGGGAAGACGAAATGATCCAAGAAATGTAAAATATATGGCAAAAAAAATAGCTGAGGTTAAGAAGATAACTTTGGAAGAGGTAGCTAGTGTCACATATAAGAATGCAAAAGATGTATTTAATATAAAAAAATAAAACACTAAAGAGCTCATTTAAGAGCTCTTTAGTGTTTTTTCGGCTATTTAGTTATTGTTTCCAAAATCAACTTTTACATTTCTTCTAGCCTCATCACTTTCAGCTTTGAATAAATCACGAGCTTTAAAATTAAACATTCCAGCAATGATATTAGAAGGGAATACTTGTAACTTTGTATTATACATTGTTACAGTATCATTATAGAATTGTCTAGAAAAAGAAATTTTATTTTCTGTATTTCTTAATTCTTCTGATAATTCTGAAAAATTTTGATTAGCCTTTAATTCAGGATAGTTTTCTGAAACAGCCATAATTGTTTTCAAAGTTGTAGATAATTGGTTGTCTAGCTCAGCTTTTTCAGAAACACTATTAGCATTTGCCCATGAAGTTCTAAGACTAGCTATCTTTTCAAAAGTTTCTTTTTCATGAGTCATATAACCTTTTACTGTTTCTACAAAGTTAGGTATTAAATCGAACCTTCTTTGTAATTGTACATCTATTTGACTCCAAGCATTATCAACTTTTATTTTAGATTGAACTAAACTATTGTACATTCCAATAACTGCAATTATTAGAACTACAACGATTCCTAATATAATCCAAATAGTCATTATTATTCCTCCTCTTTTAATAATATATAACGATATAATAACATATTACTTGAATTTATACAATAAAAAATACAAAAAATTGTATATAGATAACAAGCATTTATTATTCACAGATTATAAATTAGAAGTTATAATAAGTAATTAAAAGTAATATTTTTAACAGGAGGACATATAATATAAAGAAATGCTTATATAGTTAAGAAAAAAGTGGAAAAGTCCAAATTTGACAAAAATAAGAAAAAAGAGTATAATAAATGTGTTGCCAAAAAGGAGGTAATAAATTTTTATGAAAAGAGAAGAAAAAGCTTCAATTTCTATAATAAAGATTATATGTGTAAGTATTATATTAATTTTAATATCAGGAATAGGAGTTATGGCAGTTAATACAAACTTGAAGGATATAAAAATTATTCTTCAAAATGGATATGAAATGACAGCATTAACTTCAAAAGCTACAGTATCGGAAGTATTAGAAGAAAATAATATTGTATTAAAAGAAGATCAAAAAACAATACCAGACTTAGATAGTGAAATATCAGCTGGTCAAAATATTCAAATAACAGATAAGTCATACAATGAGGTTCAAATAGCCAAAATATCAGAAGAAGGTGCAGAAACAACTTTAGAACAATTATTACAAAATTATGCTCCAATCACTGAAAAAATAGTAGTAGAGCAAGTTGCAATCCCATATGAGACAATAACAAAAAATTCAACTAGTGCAGACTCAAATACAACTAATAAAGTTTTAAAAGAAGGAAAAGACGGAATAAAAGAAGTAACATATAAAATAAAATATCAAAATGAAGTAGAAATTGAAAAAACAGTTATATCAGAAGTAGTAGTTCAAGAGCCTGTAAATAAAATTGTTCAAGTTCAAAAGAAAGTAGAAACATCTAGAAGTGCTGATTTACCAAGAACATCAGGAACAACAACTACAGCAGTAATTAACGGAGAAACTTATAAAATCACAGCGTATTGTTCTTGTAGCAAATGTTGTGGTAAAACTACAGGAAGAACAGCATCAGGAACACAAGCAACAGCAGGAAGAACAGTTGCAGCACCATCGAAATTTGCATTTGGAACAAAACTAAATATAGGTGGACATATCTACACAGTAGAAGATAGAGGCGGAGCGATAAAAGGAAATAGAATTGATATTTATGTAAGCTCTCATTCAGCAGCATTACAATGGGGAGTAAAATACTTACCAGTTAGTGTAGCACAATAAATTTAATATTGTATAAAAATAAATTATTGAGGTATAAAACTAAAAAAGTTTTATACCTCAATTTTGTATATTTAAAGAAAATTTAATATAATGTAAAAATGAATTAAAAATAAAGCAATTCCTTACGGAATTACATTATTCATAAATTTTTTTGTCGAGAAAGAAATATATTTGTAAAATTTGTTACAAAAATGTAATTATAATTTAATATTCCGAAAGAAAAAAGCGTAAAAAGAACATCCCTAAAAGCGTATATCTCAATCAATGTAATATTAAAGATGATGGCGAAAACTTCCATTGAAAACCCATTTTACTTATGAGAATATATATATATATTATTTATAATTAAGGAGAAGTGAGTATGAAACAAAAAATTGAGGGAGCAATAAAAAAGCGAAAAGTAATTATGGCAATAATGGAAATAATATTAATTATTGCTTGTAGTGTTTTTATATGGATAATGACCATACCGAAAGATAAATTTTTAGCATCAACATATTCATACTCGAAAGTTGAAAAATACGAGATAAATGGAGATTATTTAACAAGAGTAATGCCTCAGACAGATTATGAGACATTTATTAAAATTGCACAAAATACAATAAAAGATACAGTTTCACAAGACTTCTCAATAAAAATATACAAAAACAAAGAGAAAACACAAGAAGTAACAAGAGGATATATAGCTACAGGAATGGTGGCAGTAGTTAATTATAAAGACATGGTAACAAATGAAAATGTAGCTGAATCAAAAAATAAAAGCGAAGAAAACGTAGTAGATGAAAACAATGAGAACAGTATGAATACTGAAAATGCAACAGATTCAAATTCAACGAATATTGCAAATGAGAATGAAGAAGAAAATTTAAGTGATGAGAATGATAAAAAAACAGGAGATAATCAAGAAATAAGCAAAGATTTAGAATATACAATTAGCGTAATAGGTGATTTAACTGGAAATGGCGATATGAATGTAACAGAATTAACAAGAATTGTTAGAGGAGTTGTTAAGCTAAAAAATTGGGATTTTAAAGACGAAGAAAAATTAACAGTGGACTTAAATGGAGACGGACAAATAGATGTAACAGATGTTGAGTGTTGCATTAATTATATTGTGTTTGGAGAATTTGAAGTTGTAAAAAAAGATGTTGCATCACCAAGCATAGAAGTTAAGGGAGATAAAGATGCAACAAATGAATATTATACAAGTGATGTAGTAGTTAATATAATTGAGAATGAGCCTAAGGAAAATATAAAAGAAACTAGAACATCTGTTGAAATGGCACTTAGTGATACAGAAGAAACAAAGATAGTTGAAACTGCAGAAAATACTTTTAAATTAAGCAAAAATGGAACATATACAATAACTAGTCAAACATTCAACAAAGATGGTAATAAATCAGATATAGTGACAAAAACTATAAAAATAAATAAAGATCAAAAAACAGATACAGCATATAAAGTAGAACATTACAAAGAAAAATTAGATGGTTCTTATGAACTAGCAGAAACAGAAAATTTAACAGGAACAACAGGAGAAAAAGTAACAGCAAAAGCAAAAACACCAGAAGAATACAAAGGATTTACAGAGGATGCTAGTAATAAAGATAGAATAGCAGAAGGAACAATAGCAGGAGATGGAAGCTTAACATTAAAACTATATTACACGAGAAATCAATATACATTAACACTAAATAAAGACGAAAATGTAGAAAATGTGACAGGAGCAGGAACATACAAATATGGAGCAACTGTGTCTATTAATGCAACACTAAAAGAGGAAGCAGGATATGATATCAGATGGAATAAATGGGTATCAGCAAATACAGAGATAATATCAGATAAAGAAGAACAAAATGCAACAATAGAAATGCCAGCAGGAGAAGTAACATTAACAGCAACTACAACAAAAGAAGCAAAAGCAGATACAGCATATAAAGTAGAACATTACAAAGAAAAATTAGATGGTTCTTATGAACTAGCAGAAACAGAAAATTTAACAGGAACAACAGGAGAAAAAGTAACAGCAAAAGCAAAAACACCAGAAGAATACAAAGGATTTACAGAGGATGCTAGTAATAAAGATAGAATAGCAGAAGGAACAATAGCAGGAGATGGAAGCTTAACATTAAAACTATACTACACAAGAAATACTTATACAATTAAATTTGAAGACTACAATGGAAGCATATTAGGAGAAGAAAAAGAATACCGTTATGGTCAAACCATAGAAGTACCAAAAGATCCAACAAGACCAGAAGACGAAACATACACATATACATTTGCAGGTTGGGATAAAGAAATAACAGAAGCAAATGAAAATAGAGTATATGTAGCAACATATACAGCAACATATAGAGAATATGTTGTAACATTTAAACAAGATAATGGAAACGAAATAAATTCAAGAAACTATCATTATGGAGATACGATAATAGTTCCTGAAAATCCAGAAAAAGAATCAACAATAGAACATGCATATGAATTTATAGGATGGAAATTAATAAAAGAAGGAACAGCAGAAGATAATATTATAGAAGATACATCAAATTTAACAGTAACAGGTAATGCAGAATATATAGCAACATATAGAGAGGAAGACATCAGATATAATTTCATATATTACAATGATGATGGAGAAGAAGTTGTAGCAAGAATAGATGGATATACATTTGGAAACAAACTAGAAATACCAACATCAGCAACAAAGGAACCAACAGATACAATAAAATACACATTTGAATCATGGGATATGATAGGAATGGAAGACATTTCTAAAACCGAGAAAACTGTTAAATTTAAAGCAACATACAAAGAAGAATATTTTGTAGCAAGACTAGAAGAAACAGATACATTAGAAGGAAAGTCATATATGACATTACAAGAAGCAATAGATGCAGCAGGTGAAGAAGCAAGAACAGTAAAATTATTAAGAGATACAGAAGAATCTGTATTAGTAGAAGACGTGCAAAATATAACAATTGATTTAAACGGAAAAACAGTAACAGGGTCAAAAACAGGAATAAAAGCATATGCTGTAAAAAATTATGGGATATTAGAAATAATAGATACAACAGAAGAAAAGAATGGAAAGATTCAAGAAAGTGCTAGAGGAAAAACAGGATATGGAATATATAATAGAGATGGACAATTAACTATAAGATCAGGAATGATTGTAACAGATACAGATATAGAATCAGGAAATACATATGCTATATACAACCAAAGTGAGGAACCTTTAATAATAGCAGGAGGAACAACAACGGCAGAAGCAAGAGGAATATCATCATCAAGTTATGGAATCTACAATTTATCAGGAAAAGAAATACAAGTAATAGGAGGAACTGTACTAGGAAATGCAGGAGCTGAAAGTTCTAAAGGATATGGAATTTATAATGCAACAGATGGAAACATAAATGTATCAGGAGGAAAAGTAAAAGGGTCAACATCTTTAGCATCAGCTGTAAGCTATGGTATTTATAATGCTGTAAGTGAAAATGTAGCAATAAGCGGAGGTGTTGTTGAGGTAAAATCAAATAGCGGAGTTGCTTATGGAGTATACAACGAACAAGGCAAAGTAACGCAAGCAGGTGGAACTGTTGATATTGCAGCAAGTACAGGATACGGATTTTATAATAAAAAAGGAACAATAGATATAAAAGGTGGAACAATAGAATTAAATGGTTTAACAATGTATGGAGTATATAATGAAACAGCAGGGACAGCAAATGTTTTAGAAGGAGAAATAAACTTATTAGGAACTAGTGCATATGGAATATACAACAGAGGAAATATAAATATAACAGGTGGAAATATTGTAAGCAAAACAGAAGATTCAGGATATGGAATATATAATATATCTGTAATTGATTCAAATATTTCAAATGTAACTATTTCAAAAACAGATTATGGAATTTATAATTCACAAGGAAATCTAACAGTAAAAAACGTTAATATAACAGCTAAGTGTGGAATAAAAATGCAAGCAAGTGATTATAAAGTTGCTATAGAATCAGCTAATATAGTAGGAAAAACATATGGCATTAATTGTACTTATGGAACAGTTGAGATAGGAATAAAAGACGGAAAAATAAATGAAACTCAACCAAATATTTACGGAGAAACTAATGCAATATATAATGATTTAATTTCAACAGGAAAAGTTAAATATTATGATGGAATATTAATAGGCAACATGGTAATATATGGTGGAATCAATGAAATAGAAGATAACACACAAATTGTTGTTAGTACAAACTCAGATAATAAAGAAGTGGCAAAATTGGAAAATGTAGTAGCAGAAGAAAGTGTAGTAAAAGTTGGAGACACTACTTATCCTACATTAGCAGAAGCTGTTGATGCGGTAAAAAAGGAAGCAAATGAGCAGAGTTTGATAGAAGCAATCTCAGATTTTACTATATCAAAAGCAGTAGAGATTCCAGAAGGGACAAATATAAAAATTGACTTAGCAGGACATGAAGTAATAACATATGGAAAAGGCGGAATTACTAATAATGGAAGTTTGGAGATAGTAGATACATCTTCTGCGAAGAATGCAGAGTTTATTAGTAAAATAGGAATTGGAATTACAAATAAAGGTGCACTTGTTATAAATGGTGGAAGTATTAGCTCTAATGTATATGGAATTTACAATTATGGTTCAGGAAGTATTGTAATAAATGATGGAGTGGTAACGGGAAAAAGTGACGGAATGTATAATGGCGGAGGACAAAATGCAAAAATCACAATAAATGGTGGAACAATTAATGGAACTGATAATTATGGAATTTATAATTATAATAGTTCAAATACAGAAATTATTGTGAATAATGGGGAAATTTGTGGAAAATATTCTGGAATGTATAATGAAAGTAGAAGTTCAAGTACAGTATTTAGTGTAGCAGGAGGAACAATTAAAGGAATTATTAATTATGGAATACATATGTATTATGGAACATTAAATGTGACAGGAGGAGTTATAACAGGAAAAAATAAAGGTATATATGTAGATTATGGAAAAGTTAGTATGACCGATGGAACGATATCTAATGGTATATATAATTATGGTGGAACAATTAATATAGAAGGAGGAAAGGTAGAAGGAACTGATGGGATATCAGCAGGTACAAGTGCGACAGTTGTTATTGGAAAAAAAGACAATAATGTAAATGTTAATAATCCTATTATTATAGGTAAAAATTATGGGATAAATATAAGTAGTGCAAAAATTTATGATGGAAAAATATTAGGGAAAACAGATGCTATTTCTGGAAGTATTAATGAAATAGAAGAAGGCAAAAAGATACAAGTTGAAAATACAACATACAATGACGAGGAATATAAAGTAGCAAATTTAGTTGATAATGATATATATGAAGATCCAATTGTAAGGGTTGGAAATAATGAATATAAAACATGGAAAGAAATTAAGAAAGCAATTAGCAATGTAGCAACGAATGTGACTGAGACAACTAAAGTTACAATACTAAATGATTTTTATATGCCAGAAGAACTAGAAATAAAAAATGGACAAAAAATAACATTAGATTTAAACGGAAAAACAGTAACAACTATGTCTAAAATAGTAAATAGAGGAACATTAGAAATAGTAGATAATACAGAAGAGGCAGATGGAAAGATTTTAAATACAAATAGTATAGGTGTACAAAATTTTAGTAATATGACAATAACAAAAGGAACGATAGAAGCTAAATCTTATGGAATATATAATGATAGCGGTGACTTAACAATAGGAATAGAAGATAATAATGTTACTAATATGCCAATGATAAAAAGTGAATCATATGGAATATACAAAAGTGAAAGGTCTCCATCAATATCAATGTTTGATGGAACTATAATTGGTAAGCAAGTACAAAATTCAATAATTGACAGGACAGAAGAGGAATATAAAGTTTATTCATATAAAGAAGATGAATATTATAAGACTGTTGTTATAGAGTTATCCCCAATGGCTAAAATTGGAGATAAAGAAACAAACTTGATTGAAGCTATTGCATTAGCACAGGAAGGAGATACAATAGAAATCCTAAGAGACATTCAAGTAAAGGAAACTATAACTATACCAAAAGATAAGAATATAACAATAGACCTACAGAAATTTCAAATTTCTGTAAAGTCATCTGCAACTAATTTAGATGCAATATTAGAAAATGATGGAACGTTAAATTTAATTGGAGATAAACAAGATTATTATAATTCTGGATGTATTTATAATAAGGCTACTACAGGAGGAACAGTAATAAATAATGGAACATTTAGGTTAAATGCATACATAAAAAAAGATAACTCAAGTGTTAGTCCTTTAATTAATAACGGAAAATTTGAATTGTTAGGAGGGGGAATAGTTAGTAGTGCAGGTACGGCACTTATAAATAATGGCACTTTTGATATGCAAAGTGGCGATATTGATTGGGGAAGTGGAACTAGTTATAATGGTTCTTATATGATAGAAAATAATGCTCAGTTCAGTATGAGTGGAGGTCATATTGAGTCTTTTACAAGAGGTAGTGCAATAATAAATAGAGATGGTGGAACATTAGATTTAAAATCTGGTGATATAGAAGCAGATGAGTACAATATATATAATGATTCAAATAATGCTTTATCAATAAAAGGAGCCATAAAATTTGAGACTGAGTGGTCAGATTATTGGCGTGCTTCAGATGCTAGTGCTATATATAATAATACAGATGCAGATATAAATGTAGAGGGATTAACGATACAAGGTAAATTTGTATATGGTATTTACAATAAGAAAAATGGTAATGTAAATATATCAAATAAGGCAAATATTGATATTAGTAGTTCTAACTATAGTTATGGAATTTACAATAATGGAACTGGTAATATAAATATATCTGGAGAAAGTATAATTTCTGCTAAAAATGGAAAGGTTGCATATGGAGTATATAACAATGGGTCTGGTAATTTAACAATAGAACAATCTACCGTATCGGCAAATGGAAGTAACCAGGCTTATGGAATTATGAATGCTAATGAAGGAACAGTAGTAATAACAAATGGAAATATGAATGTAGAAAGTAATTCAGGATATGCTTATGGAATTAATAATGGAGTATTAGGAACAGTAACATTAGAAAGGGCAAATATTATAGTAAATACAACAGAAGGAAAGGCATATGGAATTAATAATGAATCAAAAAATACATTGATTATAAAAGAAGGCATTATAAGAGCAGGAGGAACGCAAAGCACGGGGATATATAGTAGTACATCAAATATTATATTAGGAAATAGAGATGAAGATATTACTACAGAAGTACCAGTTATTAAATCTGATAATATTGGAATATATATTAATGAAGTAGGAGCTAAGTTTAATTTTTATGATGGTCAAATTATAGGAAAAGTACCATTTAATACAGGAGCAAATACAATAGATGGCTATAAAATTATTCAGTATTATGATAAAGAAGAATCAGCAGAAGTTGCTATTCCTGTAGGAACAGACTATTATGTGTTAACATATGCTATAAATGGACAAGAAAAATATGATTCACTTGTATTAAAAGCTGGAACAGAAATAACAAATGATATTTTACCAAATATAGAAGAAGGTTATGATTTTTCGGGATGGGAAGGCTTACCGGAAGTAATGCCATCAGAAGATGTAACAGTATATGCAATATTAGTTCCAAAAACATATACAATTACTTATTATGTGGATGGAGAAGAATATGCAAGACAAGAGAACATAGAATATAAATCAACCATAACACCAATTGAAGTGCCACAAAAAGAAGGAAATGAATTTAGCGGATGGGAAGGTTTACCAGAAGTAATGCCTGCTGAAGATATAGAAGTAAGAGGAGTATTTACTTATTTTGCAACATTTTATAATGAAGATAAAACAGAAGCTATTAAACAAGTACCATTTACAATAAATGATACCTCTATTGAAGAACCAAAAATAATTGAACAAGAAGGATATATTAGATATTGGGATGAATACAAATTAGAGGCAAAGAATATAGAGATACCATTAATTTCTATAAAAAAGAGTACGGTAGTAAATAAAACACAAAGAAAGTCATACAATAATATAGAATCTGCTATAGCAGAAGCAAAAACAGATGGAACAAAAGATGAGTTATATTTATTTGAAGATATTAATAGTGAAACAACACTTATTATACCTGAAAATACAAATATAGAAATAAATCTAAATGGACATAAAATAATAAATAACAATACTTATTGTGCAATTAATAATTATGGAACATTGACAATCAAAAATACAAGTGAAGAATTATCAAGCATAGAGATATCAAAAGAAGGTACAAATGTTTATGGAATATATAACAGAAAAAATGTAACAGTAGACAATGTAAATATAAAAGTAACATCAGAAGAAACTTATGAAGGAATTGGAATATACAACGAAGCAGATACAATAACTACATTAGGAATAAAGGATGAAATAGCAAGTAAAACAATGCCAAAAATAGTAGCAACTACATTTGCAATAAGCAATGAATCAGGAATTTTTAATTTCTATGACGGATACCTAATAGCCGACAGAGCAATTAATGGAAAAATAACTGAGACAGAAATTGGTCATGATAAAAATATAGAAATAATAGATGAAAAGGAAAATTGTTATTTAGAACAAATAGCAAACGGAACAAAATTACAAGCTATTGATGAGAATGGAATTACATGGAATTTTACAGTAAGCAATAAAAGAGCAATAAATGTATATTATGAAAGTGGAGATTTGCCAGAGAATTTAGTTATTCCTTCTACACTAAAAGGTTGCCCAGTAACAAGTTTATATAATGAATATAGAAAAAATATATTTGAAAAAAGTACTAATAATGCAATAAAGAAAATAATAATACCAGATAGTGTAACCAATATAGGAACATCTGCATTTTATAACTGTGAAGCATTAACAAATATAACGATTCCAGATAGTGTAACAAGCATACAAGATTATGCATTTTTGGATTGTTATAAATTAAGTGATTTATCAATAGGAAATAAAGTAAAAAGTATTGGATATGAAGCATTTTATTATTGCAGATCATTAACAAGCATAACAATACCAGATAGTGTAACAGATATAGGAGAGTATGCTTTTTCAGACTGTACTTCATTAACAAGTGTAACAATAGGAAATGGTATAAGGAGTATACGTAAGAATGTATTTAGTGGTTGTACATCATTAATAAGTGTAACAATACCAGCTAGTGTAACAAGTATAGGGAATTCTGCATTTTATGGATGTACAGCACTAACAAATGTTACGATTCCAGCTAGTGTGACAAGTATTGGTAATGAGGTATTCGAAAGTTGTGACAGCTTAGAGAGAATAGATGTGGATAAAAATAATATGAAATACAGTAGTAAAGACGGAATATTGTTTGATAAATATAAATTAACTATTATAAAATATCCGCAAAACAAAAAAGATACTACTGAATACAACATACCTAAAACAGTAAATAAAATTGGAGAAAATGCATTTAGTGGATGTACATCATTAACAAATATAGTAATCCCAGATAGTGTAACAAGCATAGGAAGTTCTGCATTTTATAACTGTACATCATTAATGAATGTAACAATTCCAGATAATGTAACAAGTATAGAAAGTGCTACATTTTCTAACTGTACATCATTAACAAGTATAGTAATCCCAGATAGTGTAACAAGCATAGGAAGTTCTGCATTTAGTGGATGTACATCACTAACCAATATGACAATTCCAGATAGTGTAACGAGTATAGGAAGTTATGCATTTTATGGATGTACATCACTAACAAGTGTTACAATTCCAGATAGTGTAACGAGCATAGGAAATTCTGCATTTTATGGATGTACATCATTAATAAATATAACGATAGGAAGAGACGTGACTAGTACATTAGATGATATATTTGATAGTTATAACAAATTAGAAAGAATTAATGTAAGTGAAGAAAATACTAAATATAGTAGTATACAAGGAATATTATTTAATAAAGAAAAATCAACAATAATAAAATATCCTTCTAATAAAAATGATATTTCTAATTATGAAATACCATCAACTGTAGAAATTATAGAAAAATATGCATTTCAAAATTGTACGTCATTAACAAGTGTGACAATTCCAGATAGTGTAACAAATATATCAGGCAGTGCATTTATTGGTTGTAATAAATTAGAAAGAATTGATGTAAGTGAAAACAATGATACTTATAGTAGTGTAGATGGAATACTATATAATAAAGAGAAAACAGAAATGTTAATAGTACCAGAAGGAAATAAAAGTATAGGAAGGATAGAAACACCACATTCATATTATAATAATATGTCTGAAACTTATAGTAAAATAATTGAAGGAGCTTCATCACTTAGTTTAGTATTTGACTCTAAATGTGAATTAGAAAGTGATTGTGATTATATAGAGATATATAATAAAACTGACACACTTGTATATACATCAAAGGGAAGGGGAAATAGGTCTTTAGCAAATAAAGAAATAACAGTAGAAGGTGATACAGTAAAAATATATTTCCATACAGATTCAAGTGTAGTATATTGGGGATTCAAGTGCCTTGTTAAAGCAAGTAATACAAAATAAAAGTAAGAGAATAATTTTTGTAAAGAAATTATTCTCTTATATCATGTTGGAATTCGTTTTTGCTCTTGAAAAAATTCTATAAGTAAAAAATATTATTGCCATTTGGCCTGAAATATAGTAAAATAGGTAAAGAAACAAGGTTATAATAAGAGGTGTAAAAATGAAATTAATTTCATGGAACGTAAATGGAATAAGAGCATGTATAAACAAAGGATTCAAAGAATTTTTTCAAAAAGCAAACAGTGACATTTTTTGTATTCAAGAAACAAAATGTCAAAAAGACCAAATCGAATTAGAATTTGAAGGTTACAAAAGTTACTGGAATAGTGCTGAAAAAAAGGGATATTCTGGAACAGCAATATTTACAAAAAAAGAGCCAATAGATGTTAAATATGGAATAGAAATAGAGAAACATGATAAAGAAGGAAGAGTAATTACATTAGAATATGAAAAATTTTATATTGTAAATATATACACACCAAATTCTAAAAGAGAATTAGAAAGATTAGATTATAGACAGGAATGGGAAGATGAAATTAGAAAATACCTGTTAAAACTAAACCAATCAAAACCAGTTATTATGTGTGGAGACTTAAATGTAGCACATAAAGAAATTGATTTAAAAAACCCTAAGACAAATCATAAAAGTGCAGGATTTACAGATGAAGAGAGAAATAAGATGACTGAACTATTAAAAGCAGGTTTTATAGATACATATAGATATTTATATCCTGACAAAGAAAATGTATATACATGGTGGTCTTATATGAGAAAGGCAAGAGAAAAAAATGTAGGATGGAGAATTGACTATTTTATTGTTTCAAATGATATAAAAAATAAGATAAAAGAAGCAAAAATAGATGAAGATGTAATGGGAAGTGATCATTGCCCTGTAGAATTAGAAATAGAAATATAAGGAAGGAATGAAATGAAAATGAGTGAAATTAGAAATCATTTTAAAAAATGGATATATTGGTTTTTACTTGGTGTTGCAATTATTATTGTATACAAAGCTCTTGATAATTTTGGAGACGTAGTTGATGTAATAGGAAAATTTTTTGGGATTATAAGTCCATTCTTTGTGGGAATATTTATAGCATATTTACTTTATATTCCTTGCAAAAAAATGGAGGAAGCATATAAAAAATCAAAAAGAAAATTGATAAAGAAAAATGCAAGAGGAATGAGCATAATAAGTATATACTTTATTGTAACAATATTAATTATTATATTGGTTAGTGTTATTTTACCAGTTGTAATAGAAAGTATAAAGGACTTAGTAAATAATATACAAGGATATTTCGAGATAGCAATAAATAATTATAACAATTTACCATCAGATTCGATGTTAAAGGGTGATTGGGCTCAAGATGTAATAACTAATATACAAAATATAAATATTAAGCAATATTTTAATTTAGACATGATTGTACAATATGCTATAGGAGCAGTTAATGCAGTAACAAGTATATTTGATATATTTGTAGCAGTAATTGTATCAGTTTATATCTTATCAGAAAGAGATGAAATATTAGGCTTTTTAAAGAAATTTGCTTGTGCAATTTTTAAAGATAGAACATATAAAAATATTGATAAATATTTTAACAATTCAAATGAAATATTCTTTAAATTTATAGCAAGTCAGTTTTTAGATGCAATAGTGGTTGGAATATTAGTAACTATAGCGATGACAATAATGGGAATAAAATATGCACCATTATTAGGATTTTTTATAGGACTATTTAATATGATACCATATGTAGGTGCTATCATTGCTGTTGCAATATCTGCAGTTATAACCTTAATAACAGGAGGATTAACACAAGCAATTTGGATGTTGATTGTAGTTATCATATTACAACAAATTGATGCTAATATTATTAATCCTAAAATTGTGGGACAATCATTAAAAGTAAGTCCATTATTAGTTATATTTGCGATAACAGTTGGAGGAGCTTATTTTGGAATGTTAGGAATGTTTCTAGCAGTACCAGTTAGTGCAGTTGTTAGAATACTAGTAGAAGACTATGTAGATTTTAAATTGGCAGAGAAAATAAAAAAGAAAGAAACAGAAATCGAAAGTAGTAAATCATATTAAAAATATTAGATAAGGAGGAAGATTTTATGAGAAATGATATAACAGAAAGATTCATTATTAATATGTATGTGAGAGGAATGAAGATAAGCGAAATAGCTAATACGGTAAATATAACGCCACAAGAAGTTACAGAAATAATTGAAAAAAGTAAAAGAGAAATTTCTAAGAAAACAGAAAAAATAGGGAATGAGGATAGTAGAAGACATAATGTTCAAGTGAGGAAAGTTAATAGCACTTTAAAAATAATTAAAGAGGGAAAAGAAAAGATGATAGTTAGTAAGACGTCAAAAAAATTATTAGAAATAAAAAAGAAGATTATGAGTGGAGAAGAATATGACAAAGAAGAATTAAAAAGATTAAGAAATAGAATAATTATAAAGAATTATCGTAAGCCAAATCGTGGAGAAATTGAAGAGCTAATACAAATATATGTGCAATTAAGTAGATTTACAAATGCAAAGGCGATTGTAAGAGAGATATACTATGAATTGCCAAACAAAAATGACGAGAAAAGGATTATGTCTGGAATTGAAGAACAAGAATTAAGTTATAATATTATGAAATATCTAAAAAATGGAATGAGTGTAGAACAAATAGCAGAGAACTTACATTTATATACTGTTGATGCAATTAAAGAGGTAAATAAACAAAAAGAGTTGAATAATGAAATTAAGATAATGCATAAAGAGGGAAAAAGTGAAGTAGATATAGCAGAGTTATTGAATGAAAATATACAACGAGTTAAGTGGGGTCTTGAGTCGAAAAACAAAGAACAAAGCATTACAGAAAAAGATGGAAATGAAAGATAAAAAAATATATTTAATGTACTTGTTTTTTTGTGAATTATCATGTATAGTATTTATCATGTATAAAATATTATTTTATTAGAATTCATAAAAATGAAAAGGAGAAGTTATATGCTAAAAAAATATTTATTAGTATTTTTTATATCAATGGTACCGTTAATTGAATTAAGAGGAGCAGTTCCAGTAGGACTAAGTAATTTATGGGGAGATGCACTTCCAATAATACCACTTTATATTATTTGTATCATAGGAAATATGTTGCCTGTACCTATTATCTTTTTCTTTGCTAGAAAAGTTTTAGTATGGGGAGCAGACAAAAAAATTATCGGAAAATTCTTTAAATTTTGTTTAGAAAAAGGTGAAAAAGGCGGAAAAAAATTACAAGAAAAAGCAGGAAAAGGATTATATTGGGCACTATTCCTTTTTGTAGGTATACCACTTCCTGGAACAGGGGCTTGGACAGGAACACTTGCAGCAAGCCTTTTAGATATGGATTTTAAAAAGAGTGTTATTGCAGTTATGGCAGGAGTTGTTTTAGCTGGAATTATAATGGGGCTAGCATCTGCAGGAGTGTTTGGTGCTATTGGTGCATTCTTAGGATAAAAATGCTACTAAACCCTTGACATCCGTAAGCAAAATATGGTATCATATTAAAGATTCGTATAATAAATATGCCCTAAAAAGTTAAAAATAAAAATAAGAATAAGGGTGATTAAAATAAAAAATATTAACAAAAGTAAAAGATAAAGAAACACTAGAGCCAGTTGAAAAATCAAAGATTTTCAACAGCTCTTTTGTTGCCGTTTATAAAAAGTTGGTTTTTAATATCAAAATAATTTACAGTTTCAAAGTTTAAAATTTAAAGAAGAGGAATTAAATGTAAGGAGCCCTAAGTAATTTTAATATGTAAAAGCAGACATTTTAAAAACTTAGTAAGCAAATTATCATTTGAGAGGGACTTCTTTTAAATAAAATAAATTTATTTCTGCTTAAATACATTTTATGAGGTGATTTTTTTGAAAATTAAAGAAGTTAAATACGAGAAAGCCTCTCGTAAAGATTTCGCAAAAGTTGGCGATTATATTGAAATGCCAAACCTAATCAAAGTACAAAAAGACTCATATGACTGGTTTGTAGAAGAAGGATTAGGAGAAGTATTAAAGGATATTTCACCAATTGAAGATTATTCTGGAAATTTAGTTCTTGAATTTTTCGATTATTACATGGAGGAAAAAACAAAATACTCAGTTGAAGAAGCAAAAGAAAGAGATGCTACATATTCTACAAGATTACATGTAAAAGTAAGATTAATTAACCGTGAAACAGGTGAAATTAAAGAACAAGAAATTTACTTAGGTGATTTCCCACTTATGACAGATAGTGGAACCTTCGTAATTAATGGTGCAGAAAGAGTAGTAGTAAGCCAATTAGTACGTTCACCAGGTTGTTATTATGGAGAAGAATTTGATACAAAAACAGGAAAAAGAACATACAATTCTACAGTTATGCCATTAAGAGGAGCATGGCTAGAATATGAAACAGATGGTAATGATATATTCTGGGTACGTGTTGATAGAACAAGAAAAGTTCCAGTAACCACATTGCTTAGAGCAATTGGGATAGCAACAGATAGCCAAATAATAGATTTATTTGGTGAAGAAGAAATGCTAAAAGCAACAATAAACAAAGACACTATTAAAGATCAAGATGAAGCCTTAATTGAGATTTACAAAAAATTAAGACCAGGAGAACTTCCAACAGTTGATGCTGCAAGAAATTTATTTAATGGATTATTTTATGATAATAAACGTTATGATTTAGCCAAGGTTGGTAGATATAAATTTAATCAAAAATTAGCATTAGCTACAAGAATTAAAGATAAAGTATCTGCAAATGATATAGTAGATAGTGAAACAGGAGAAGTTTTTGTACAAGCAGGGGAAATTATCTCTGAAGAAGTAGCAGAAGAAATTCAAGATTCAGGAATTAACATTGTAGATATTATGGTTGGAGATAAAAAAGTAAGAATTATAGGAAACTCTACATGCAATATCCACAAAGTATTACCAACAGTTGACTTAAGTAAATTACATATAAAAGAATTAGTAAATTATAATGTTTTAAAAAATATTATAGACAATACATCTGAAGAAGAATTAGTAAAAGCTTTAGAAGAAAGAATGGATGAATTAGTACCAAAACATATTACAACAGAAGATATGATAGCTTCTATTAACTATTTATTAAATCTTTCTCATGGATTAGGAAAACCAGATGATATTGACCATTTAGCAAACCGTAGAATTCGTTGTGTTGGTGAATTATTACAAAACCAATTTAGAATTGGTTTAACAAGATTAGAAAGAGTTGTTCGTGAAAGAATGACAATTCAAGATTTAGATGTAGTTACACCACAAACATTAATCAATACAAAACCAATCACATCAGCAATTAGAGAATTCTTTGGAAGCTCACAATTGTCACAATTTATGGATCAAACAAACCCATTATCAGAATTAACACATAAAAGAAGAATTTCAGCTTTAGGACCTGGAGGATTAACAAGAGAAAGAGCAGGATTTGAAGTACGTGACGTTCATTATACACACTATGGTAGATTATGTCCTATAGAATCTCCAGAAGGACCAAACATTGGACTTATTTCAGCACTTTCTTCATTTGCTCAAATTAATGAATATGGATTTATTGAAACACCATATAGAAAGGTAGATCCAGAAACACATAAATTAACAGATATTGTTGAGTATATGAGTGCAGATGTAGAAGATAACTATATTATTGCTCAAGCATCAGAACCAGTTAATGAAGATGGAAAATTTGTACATCCACGTATTAGAGTTAGATTTAAAAATGAGGTTATTGAAGTAGATAGCGATAAAGTACAATATGTAGATGTATCACCAAAACAATTAGTTTCTGTTGCAGCAGCAATGATTCCTTTCTTAGAGCATGATGATGCTAAGAGAGCCTTGATGGGAGCAAACATGCAACGTCAAGCAGTACCTCTTATGATTACAGAAAGCCCAATTGTAGGAACAGGTATAGAATATAGAGCAGCAAAAGATTCAGGAATTTTAGTATTAGCAGAAGATGATGGAGTAATTGAAAAAGTAACATGTGATTCAATAACTGTTAAATATAAAAATGGAAAAACAGTTGTACATAAATTACGTAAATTTAAAAGAACAAACGGTGGAACTTGTATTAACCAAAAGCCAATTGTAAAAAAAGGTGAAAAAGTTAAAAAGGGAGATGCCATTGCTGATGGACCAGCTACACAAAATGGAGAAATGGCACTTGGTAAAAACGTATTAGTAGCATTCTCAACATGGGAAGGATACAATTACGAAGATGCTATATTAATTAATGAAAGATTAGTAAAAGAAGATGTATTTACATCAATTCACATTGAAGAATATGATTGTGAATGTCGTGATACTAAATTAGGAGCAGAAGAAATTACAAGAGACATTCCAAACGTTGGTGATGATTCATTAAAAGACTTAGATGAAAATGGAATTATTAGAATTGGTGCTGAAGTTAGACCAGGAGATATTTTGGTTGGTAAAGTTACACCAAAAGGAGAGACTGAATTAACAGCAGAAGAAAGATTATTAAGAGCTATTTTTGGAGAAAAAGCAAGAGAAGTTAGAGACACATCTTTAAGAGTACCACATGGAGAAGCTGGAACAATAGTTGATGTTAAAATATTTACTAGAGATAATTCAGACGAATTAGGACCTGGTGTTAACCAAATTATTAGATGTTATATTGCAACAAAAAGAAAGATTTCTGTTGGAGATAAAATGGCAGGACGTCATGGTAACAAAGGTGTTATTTCAAGAGTTTTACCAGAAGAAGATATGCCATTTATGCCAGATGGTACACCAATTGATATTTTATTAAACCCATTAGGTGTTCCTTCTCGTATGAACTTAGGTCAAGTTTTAGAGGTTCACTTAGGTGGCGCAGCAAAGGCATTAGGATGGAAAATTTCTACACCAGTATTTGATGGTGCAACAGAGGAAGATGTAAAAGAATTATTAGCAAAAGCTGGCATGAGTGAAGATGGAAAAATGACTTTATATGATGGTAGAACAGGAGATCCATTTGCAAGCCCAATTACAGTAGGAGTAATGTATATGTTAAAACTACATCACTTAGTAGATGATAAGATACATGCTCGTTCAACAGGACCATACTCATTAGTAACACAACAACCTTTAGGAGGAAAAGCACAATTTGGTGGACAACGTTTTGGAGAAATGGAAGTTTGGGCATTAGAGGCATATGGTGCAGCTTATACTTTACAAGAAATGTTAACAGTTAAATCTGATGATGTTGTAGGACGTGTTAAGACATATGAAGCAATAGTAAAAGGCGAAAATGTTCCAGAACCAGGAGTTCCAGAAAGCTTTAAAGTTCTTGTAAAAGAATTACAATCTTTAGGACTAGATGTAAGATTATATTCAGAAGATAATCAAGAATTAGAACTAAAAGAAAACATCGAAGAAGGAATAGAATATGATCCAAATCAAGATAAAAAGATATTAGCTGAAGATGAAGTTATTGCAGACGGTGACCTAGATGGTTATGGTGAAGAAGAGAACAATGAAGATTCTTTAAATGAAGATAGTGATGAATTGTTTGAAGGACTAGATGATGAAGGAGACGAATTATTATTTAATGATGATTTAAATAATGATGATATCTAATAAAAATAATCAGTTTAGATTTAAATTAATTTAATAGATTTTAAACATAAAATAAGCGACAGGATGGAATTGCAAGAGCGGTGGATAGACTTATTTTATGTTTAAAATCAAAAAATATTATAAAAGTCTAGGGGGAAAAATAGTGGACGAATTAGATATTTTTAATAAGCTAAAAATAGGAGTGGCATCTGATGAAAAAATAAGAGAATGGTCAAAAGGTGAAGTAAAAAAACCTGAAACTATAAACTATAGAACATTAAAACCAGAAAGAGATGGTTTGTTTTGTGAAAGAATCTTTGGACCAACAAAAGATTGGGAATGTCACTGTGGTAAGTATAAAAGAGTAAGATATAAAGGGATTGTATGTGATAGATGTGGTGTAGAAGTTACAAAATCAAAAGTTAGACGTGAGAGAATGGGACATATTGAACTTGCAGCACCAGTAGCTCATATATGGTATTTTAAAGGTATTCCAAGTAGAATAGCATTAATGTTAGATGTTTCACCAAGAAACCTTGAAAAAATAATTTATTTTGCATCTTATATAGTTGTAGATAAAGGAACTTCAGGATTAGAAAAATGTCAAGTGTTAAATGAAAAAGAATATCATGAAGCAGAAGAAAAATATGGTAGAGGTTCTTTTAAGGCAAAAATGGGAGCAGAAGCTTTAAGAGAATTATTAGAACAAATTGACCTTGAAAAATTATCAAAACAAATTAGAAAAGAATTAGAAACAGCTAGTGAACAAAAAAGAGTTAAACTTGTAAAAAGATTAGATACAGTAGAAGCATTTAGAATATCTGGAAATAGACCAGAATGGATGGTTATGAATGTTGTTCCAGTTATTCCACCAGAATTAAGACCAATGGTTCAATTAGATGGTGGTAGATTTGCAACATCAGATTTAAATGACTTATATAGAAGAGTTATTAATAGAAATAACAGATTAAAAAGATTATTAGAATTAGGTGCACCAGAAATTATTGTAAGAAACGAAAAGAGAATGTTACAAGAATCTGTAGATGCATTAATTGATAATGGAAGACGTGGAAGACCAGTAACTGGAGCAGGAAATAGACCATTAAAATCTTTATCAGATATGTTAAAAGGAAAACAAGGTAGATTCCGTCAAAACTTACTTGGAAAACGTGTTGATTATTCTGGACGTTCTGTTATCGTAGTAGGACCAGAACTAAAAATATATCAATGTGGACTTCCAAAGGAAATGGCTGTTGAATTATTTAAACCATTTGTAATGAGAGAATTAGTAGGTCGTGGAATTGCTCAAAATATAAAAAATGCTAAGAGAATGGTCGAAAGATTAAGACCAGAAGTATGGGGAATATTAGAAGAAGTTATAAAAGATCATCCAGTTATGTTAAACCGTGCTCCAACACTACATAGACTTGGTATTCAAAGTTTCGAACCAGTACTTGTAGAAGGAAGAGCAATTAAGCTTCACCCATTAGTTTGTGAAGCATTTAATGCTGACTTTGATGGTGACCAAATGGCAGTTCACTTACCATTATCACCAGAAGCACAGGCAGAATCAAGATATTTAATGCTTTCAACAAATAACTTGTTAAAGCCACAAGATGGTAAACCAGTTGCTGTACCAAGACTAGATATGATTTTAGGAAGTTATTACTTAACAATGGTATTAGATGGCGAAAAAGGTGAAGGAAAATACTTTAAAGATCCAGATGAAGCAATTATGGCATTTGAAAACCATGATGTTGGAATTCATGCTAAAATCTTTGTAAGAGTATCAAAAGAAATTGATGGAGAAATTAAAACAGGAAAAATAGAGACTAGTGTAGGTAGAATTATATTCAATCAAGGAATTCCTCAAGATTTAGGATTTATTGATAGAGAAAAAGACCCATTCCAATATGAAATTAGTTTCCCAGTTATGAAAAAATCTATGGGGCAAATTATTGAAAAGGTTATTAGTATTCATGGTTTAATAGAATCTGCAGAAGTAATTGATTATATTAAAGCATTAGGATTTAAATATTCTACTTTAGCTGGTATAACATTCTCAATGGATGACGTAAAAGTGCCAGAAGCTAAAAAAGGATTATTAAAAGAGGCTGATGAGAAAGTAGAAACAATAAGAAAACAATATGCACGTGGTTTAATTACAAACGACGAAAGATATAACGCTGTTATTAATGTGTGGGAAGATACAACTAAAAAAGTAAGTAATGCTATGGAAGATAATTTTGACGAATTAAACCCAATTTATATGATGGTTAAATCTGGAGCCCGTGGTAATATGAACCAATTAAGACAAATTGCAGGTATTCGTGGATTAATGGCAAGTACAACAGGTAAAGCAGTTGAAATACCAATTAAATCTTCATTTGCAGAAGGGTTAGATGCATTGGAATACTTCATTTCAGCCCATGGAGCTCGTAAAGGACTTTCTGATACAGCTCTTAGAACAGCAGACTCTGGATACTTGACAAGAAGATTAGTTGATGTTTCACAAGATATTATTGTTCGTGAACATGACTGTGGAACAGAAGAAGGTATCATAGTTTATGATATTAAAGATGGAAATCAAATTATTGAAAAAATGCAAGAAAGATTAGTAGGAAGATATCCTGTAAAAGATGTAATTAATCCACAAACAAATGAATTAATTGTGGATAAAGATACAATGATTACAGATGAAATAGCAAATAAAATTGTTGAAGCAGGAATTGAAAAGTTAGAAGTACGTTCTGTTTTAGGATGCCGTTCAAAACATGGTGTATGTCAAAAATGTTATGGTATGGGATTGGCAAGAAGAGACTTAGTTTCTATAGGAGAATCTATAGGTATCATTGCAGCTCAATCTATTGGTGAGCCTGGTACACAGCTTACAATGAGAACAATTCACTCTGGTGGTGTTGCTGGTGTAGCAGATATTACTCAAGGTTTACCTAGGGTTGAAGAATTATTTGAAGCTAGAAAGCCAAAGGGTCTTGCTATTATATCTGAAATTGATGGTAAAGTAAAAATTAAAGAAACAAAGAAGAAGAAAGAAGTAGTTGTAACTTCAAAAGATAATTCTAAATCTTATGTAATACCATTTGGTTCAAAAATGAAAGTAAAAGATGGAGATATGGTAGAAGCAGGAGAACCATTAATTGAAGGATCTATTAATCCAGCTGAAATCTTAGAAATTAAAGGACCAGAAGGAGTATATGAATACTTGATTTCAGAAGTACAAAAAGTTTATAGAAACCAAGGTGTTGATATTAATGATAAACATATTGAGGTAATTGGTAGACAAATGCTTAAGAAAGTTAGAGTTGAAGATAATGCTGATACTGATATGTTCCCTGGTTCATTAATAGATATGTATGAATTTGAAGATAAAAATAATGAAGCAATAGCTCAAGGAAAACGTCCAGCAACAGGTAAGAGAGTTTTACTTGGAATTACAAAAGCTTCACTTGCAACAGACAGTTTCTTATCTGCAGCATCTTTCCAAGAGACAACAAGAGTATTAACAGAAGCAGCTATTAAAGGAAAGGTAGATGATTTAGTAGGATTAAAAGAAAATGTTATTATTGGTAAATTAATCCCTGCTGGAACAGGTATGCAAAAATATCAAAATATTCATATTAATACAGAAAAGGAATTAGAAGAGACAACAGATGGTATTGAAGAAAGTGTTGAGACAACTTCTGAACAAAATGCATAAAAAATATATAAAAAATAGTTATTAGACTTAAACATCTAATAACTATTTTTTATTGGACGGTAACATTTTTGATTAGGTATAAGTTACAGTTCATTAAGAAATGATTATGATGTCCAAGCATTGCTTCCAACTATAACACTTAAATTTTATTTAATGTCTTTTCATTTCATTCAAAAAGAAAATCTAATACAAGAAAATAAGGCGCTTTCACTCAGGCTCAAACTTAGTATTATGATATAAATTTATACTTTTCGAATGTAATTGAAGTAATCTTAGAATTTCTTAAATAAATTAATGGAAAATGTTCACGTCGAGCTTTAGCTCGGACTAAGTGAAAGGGAGCCATTAATTTATTTTAGAAATTTTTAGATTACGTATTGAACCGAGAAAAGTATAAATTTATATCATAATACTAAGTTTGCCCGTGAACATTACTCATTTTATTGTATAAGATTTTCTAGTTTTCATTCCAATCAAACGATACTTACTTAATTTTACATATCATAGGAGTTCAAGTACTTCGAAGATTATAGTTGCTATTTATTTAAATTATATGTTTATTTAGTAAATTTACTAAAAACTATTGACAAATAAACTAAAATGGTGTAAAGTATATTAGCATTACAAAAATATGTGATGATTTCAGAAGAAAGAGGTAATAGCTATGGAGGAAAAAGTAAAAATTAGTATGTTATGCCAATTATATGGAAAACTTCTAACAAAAAAACAATTTGAATTCATAGATGATTACTATAATAATGACTTGTCATTATCAGAAATTGCAGAAAATCATAATATAACCAGACAAGCTGTTAGGGACATCATAAAGAAGGGGGAAAAGAAACTTTTCGAATATGAAGAAAAGTTAATGTTTATGAAAAGGATGTTAAATCAAGAAAAAAGAATTGAAAAAGCTTTATCAGAATTGACAAAAATACAAAAAGATTCTTCAGATAAGCAGGTAGTAAGCGTTTTAGAGAGTATAAAAAAAGAATTAAACTATTTAGTATAATAAAAAGTTAAGAATAGGAGTTGAAATTATGGCTTTTGAAGGTTTATCTTCTAGATTACAAGAAATAACAAGAAAAATTAGAGGAAAAGCAAGAATTACAGAATCAGACTTAAAAGAAATGTTAAGAGAGGTTAAACTTGCACTTTTAGAAGCTGATGTTAACTATAAAATAGTAAAAGATTTTATAGAAACTGTTCGAGAAAAAGCACTTGGTCAAGATGTATTAAAATCTTTAACACCAGGGCAACAAGTTGTAAAAGTTGTAAAAGACGAGTTAGTAGAGTTACTTCGGAGGAACAGAGAGCAGAATAAATTTTACTCCTAATCCACCAACAGTAATTATGCTAGTTGGACTTCAGGGGTCTGGTAAAACTACAACATCAGGTAAACTTGCTAATTTACTTAGAAAACAAGGGAAAAATCCTTTGTTAGTAGCATGTGATGTATATAGACCAGCAGCTATAAAACAATTACAAGTAGTAGGTAAACAATTAAACATTCCTGTATTTGCAAATGAAACATCAAAAGATGTAGTTCATATAGCAAAACAAGCAATGTCAACAGCAATTTCAAAATTAAATGATGTAGTAATTTTAGATACAGCTGGACGATTACATATTGATGAAGCTTTAATGGATGAACTAAAAAATCTAAAGGCTGGAATTAAACCACATGAAATTTTGCTTGTAGTTGATAGTATGACAGGTCAAGATGCTGTAAATGTAGCAGAAAAATTTAATGAAGCATTAGGAATTGATGGAGTAGTATTAACCAAGTTAGATGGTGACACACGTGGTGGAGCTGCATTATCTGTAAAAAAAGTAACAGGAAAACCAATTAAATTTGCTGCAACAGGTGAAAAATTAAGTGATATTGAAGTATTTCATCCAGATAGAATGGCACAAAGAATATTAGGAATGGGAGATATATTATCTGTCATTGAAAAAGCTGAAGAATCATTTGATTTAGAGCAAGCAGAAAAATTAGAAAAGCAATTAAGAAAAAAAGAATTTGACTTAGATGATTATTTATCACAAATAAGACAAATTAAAAAAATGGGTTCGTTTTCATCTTTATTAAAAATGATTCCAGGAATGAATCAATTAAAAGATGTAAAAATAGATGATAAAGAATTTGTAAAAATTGAGGCAATGATATGTTCTATGACAAAAGCAGAAAAAAGAAATACAAAACTTTTAAATGCGAGTCGTAGACAACGTATAGCAAAAGGTAGTGGAACAACAGTACAAGACATTAATAAATTCATTAAGTCATTTGAAATGACACAAAAAATGATGAAAAAGATGAAAAGCGATAAAGGCGGAATGAAAAAGTTGATGAAAGGCATTGATGAAAATACATTAAAAAACTTTAAGTTCTAATTAAATTATGTTATTAAATTTTAAGTTAACTGTTTAAGCTTTGCTTGTCACAGATAACTTATGCAATTGAGCAAAGCGAGATTGTAGATAATAGAAATGAAATTTTCAGGAGGTGAAATAAATGGTAAAAATCAGATTACAAAGAGAAGGAAAGAAAAAAGCTCCTTTCTATCACATAGTTGTTGCAGATTCTAAATGCCCAAGAGATGGTAAAATAATAGAAAAAATAGGAACATATGATCCAATGACAGAACCATCAACAGTAGTATTAGATCAAGAAAAAGTTGCACAATGGATTAAAAATGGTGCAAAACCAACAGATACAGTAAAAGCTTTAATAGAAAAAGCTACTAAATAATTTAAAGAAAGTAACACTTTAAATATTTTGATTAATTTTTATAATTTATATGTCGATTTTATGTTTTTCAATGCTAAGTATTGATTTTCCTTTTGATGAAAGTGTTATATCTTGTGCATCCAATGGTGTATAAAATGTTGAAGTCATTACTTGTTCTCCATCATTTGCAAATATTTCAGCAGAATATTTATCTAAAACTAATCTCATTCTTAACTTACCATCATTATCTTTAACCTTCATCTCTCTTTTATGAAGAATATCTCCATATTTTCCTGAATAACTTCTATCAAACTCTATTGTATTTCTTTTTGAATAATATCTTATTATCGTTTCATACTCATTATTTTTTGCAAATTTGATTTCAAATTCTTCAGCTTTTGAAGCGTCGATATCTAAAGTCATATCAAGTACTCTTCCGTTAATTCCTTCTAGCGAAACTTCTTTATCTATAGTTATTTTTTCATATTTTACTGTATCACCATAGTAATTTTCAATTTCCTTAATTGGCGTTTGAATTACATTATTATCTTTTATTCTAATTTCTCTTGGTATTGTCATCATTCCACACCATTTAAACTCATTAGGAATAATTCTATTTTCCCAAGAATGCATCCATCCAATCATTATACGTCTACCATCTTTATCTTCAAATGTTTGAGGTGCATAAAAATCTAATCCAAAATCTATAACATTACAACTTTCTCTTTCAAATGACTTCTTTTCATTATCATATTTTTCAATTAAATATGCAGTATTGCTTCCATTATGGAATCCATCCTTAGTAGCCTTAACTTCTTGTGGAGAAATTATAAGGACACCTTTTCCATTTAA
>OLPC01000150.1_pt1 | contig 71632 bp, 55 predicted proteins | sample 1672341 | NCBI WGS metagenome assembly OLPC01 (sample SAMEA3136673, study PRJEB25190) | human gut metagenome | reverse complement strand
CCCATTGAGGTGCTGTCCGGCTGCCGTTTTCTATAGATGATGTCGCGAGCAGCGCATCCGTATGCCGCGTCCGCACGCCTTCGGGCTATCGGGTGAGCGAGAATTTAAGGCTCAGACCGAAGTCCTGAGTGGTCGTAGGATAGCTGCTGCTGGCGAGCAGAGGCTTGTTTGTCTGGCAGTCATAGTAGAAACTCATTGACATAAGCTTCGATAATGTGTACTCGGCGGAGAACGACAGCTTGAAGGCACTGTTGCCGCTGCTCGCCGCACTGGTCATCGACGCGATGTCGCGGCTTATGGATGCCTGCTTGCGATAGCTCATGTCGAGCCGCAGACGCAGGTCGTGGTTCACTCCCGAAGTGGCACGTGTGGCTGTGCGTGTGGTGTTGTTCTGCTCGTCGTCGTTCTTCTTTTCCTTGTTCTTAACAAGTCTGTGGTTGCGTCCTCCGAAGATGTTGAAGTTGTTGATGGTATATCCCATGCCGAGCACCCAGTCGTGGCTGGTAGCCTCGTTTATCTGTACGCTGGTCATGCTGAGGCTGAGCACGCGCGTCGTGCGGTACTCGAGCTTTGCCGTGAGGTTGTTCTCAAACGTGAGGTCGATGCCGAGCAGCGGCGAGAACGACTCGTTGATGCTTACCGTCGATACGTTGTACATGGAGCTTGGGATGGGGTTTCCTGTGGTGGCGTCGTTCACGAAGCCAAGCCCGTTCATATATTCCATGAAGGTGCTGTACGAACTGTACGAGCCAACGGCGTAGATGCTCTTGTACGCATGGTTGATGTTGACGCTCTTGAACACGTCGCGGAACCACGGCAGCCTTGTCAGTCCGCTGTAGCGCACCGACCAGTTGGGCAGCAGACGGGCAAGCGACGGGAATATGTCGAGCGACGAACCGCCCATGCTTGTATACGCTGAGAGGAAGGCGGGAATCATCACATCCGAGCCGTACTTGTTCACTCCGCCGTTCGCCGGGTCGAATTTCTTTCCGGCAAGAAGCGTTCCCTCCGGATAGACGGCGTTGGCATAACGCGCCTCGACACGCTGCCTGAAACCGTCGAGCGACTTGCAGAACTTCTCGAAGGTAGCCGAGTGGTAACCGTTGCCCGCGTTGCCCGACCCTTCGAACGCGCTTCCCAGCGACAGCGTTGTCATGGAGAAGGTTCCGCTCTGGGTTGTCGGATTGCCCTCATACATATATTGTATGCTCTTCGCCGTGGTCATGGTGCGGTTGGCGTTGAGGTCTATCTTGAGGTTCTTTATGGGTTCGAGCGTCGCCCTTATCTGCAAATCCTCGGTCTTGTTTGTTGTGGCAGGCGTGGCTACCGAGTCGTTCATGAGCAGCCATCCGTTGTCGCGCGCCTTGTCGATGTAGGAGTCGCCAATAATTCCGAAGGCGAAGTCGAGACCCGGCGACATCGCTCCCACACTGCGTGTCTGACCGAATGCGTCGCCTATCATAGGCATGAAGCCAGGCAGCGACATCGAATACTGGTTGCGGTAGGATATGCCCACACTGCGCACCATCATCATCACGCGCGCCACACTCTGCATTGTGCGGTACCAGCCTTTATCCTCGAGCGGCTCCTTAGGCGTGACGGTGACTTTCACCTTGGTCACGGAGTCGACCTTGCTCGTTATGTTTATGCTGTTCTCGTCGATGCGTTTGTATTTCAGGTTGAACACCTTGCCGTCGGCGGTCTTTGCCGACACAATGATGCGTTTGGTCTTCTTGCCGTGCGTGAGCTTCGTGACGGTGTCGGGACGAAGCACCACCTCGCTCTCAAAACTGCGCTTGTTCTTAGGCAACTGCTTCGCAAGCTGCGCCGCCTTGCCGTCTGTTGCGCCCGCACCTTTGCCGTCGGCGGCTTTCTTAGCCTTGTCGTCGGCTTTCTTCTTAGGCTTGTTGCGCGTGTTGTTTGCTGCCCGCGCCGGTTCCTTGTTGAACCTTTCGTTTGCCTTCTTCAGGAAAGGTATGTGGTTGTAGAGCTTCTCCAGATTGAACGTTCCGTTGATGTTGAGCGTCCTGTTGTTTGAGATGGTGTTGCCGAGCGATGTCCCGTCCTCAAGCTCGGTGCCTCTCACCCAGTTGTATGTGGCGTTGTAGCTGGCGTCGGAGTTCACCCAGTCGAAGACAGGAATGAGATTGAGCGGCAGCTGGTATGACATGGCGAACGACTGGTTGTAGTCCAACGGTGTTCCGAGATTCTTGATGCTCGTCCATACGGAATCCTTCCATGCAGAGTAACGGTCGGGATACAAGTCCTTGTTCACGGGTGTGTAAGGCTCTTCTATCTCCGCGTGCGTGGCGCTCTGGAAGTTCATGTGCAGGTTCTTCGTGAGGTCCCAGCGCAACGAGAAGTCCCTGTTCCACAGGAACTGCTGGCTGAACGTGACCGGAAGTTCGGACTCTCCCATGCTCTCCATGTCGCGTTCCTGCAACTCATAGTAGTTTCGCGTTATCTCCGTATTGAATCCGACGTTCTGCGGCAGCCAGTTAAGTCCGAAGCGGCGGAGTATGTCCAGCCACTTGCTTTTGTTCTTCAGCTTCCTGAAAGGCTCAAAAGGCTTGTACACAGGAGTCCATGAATAGTTCATCGCTCCGCGCCAGTTGTCCTCCTTCTCATACACCGTCGTCTCGCCGCTCGAGAAGTTGTGGCTGTGACTATAGGTCAAAGAGAAGTTCGCCGGGTCGTAAGGCATGGGGTGACGCTTGTTCTGTATGCCCACTCTTACGTTGGAAAGAGAGAAGTTTGTGGTCGTAGTCTTGGTCACGGCGATGCTTTCCACCGAGTCGCGTTCGTTCTTGCCGAGCGACTCGAGCGCGTCGTCGAGCTCCATGTCCGTATCGAGCGGATTGTATCTTGGGCGTGTGAACTCCTTCGTTATAGAGTAGTACAGAGGCGCGCTTACCTTTGCTTTCTGCGGGAAAAACTTTCCGAGCTCTATATTCGCGGTAATACTGTAGGTCTTGTAATCATCGGTCGAACGTTGCGCCACACCGTCCTCGAGACCTCCGAAACCGTCGGATATATAGCGTCCCTGCACGTTCACCGAACCAAGATCGGAGAGCTGCACATTCAGGTTGCCCTGTGCCGCCCATCCGCCTTCATTATTATATTCGCGCAGACGCAGCTCGTTGACCCATATCTCTCCGCTCTTTATCTCTCCGGAGTTGTTGCGCACACCTATTATCATGGTCTTCACCTCACCCAATGTGGGGTTTCCCATGACACTGATCTTGTTTGCAGGCTTGTCGTCATCGTACGCGCTGAACACGCGGTTGTATGATGCCCGCCCCTCAGACTTGGCTTTGTTGCGCGCCTTCTTCAGCGCAGTGAACACGTTGAGGGGAATGTCAAGCATGTTCTCCTCGGGCCATACCATCTCGCAATCGGCACGCGAATACTTGTCGTAATTGTTGCCGTTGGGAGTAAGCTTCAGCGGTATCTCATATTCATAGTAATTGCTTTTGTAGTCGCTTCCGAGTCTTATGAACACTGCAAGCTGGTTGTCCTGCAGGTTGGTGACGTTAGGTTCCATCATGTTTGCGTGCACAAACATCTGCAATCTCTTGTATTGGCGGAGGTCGAGTGTGGTGTTCTTATACACGGCTTTCGACTCGCCGCTGCCCAGATCGGTCACTGTGAGGGCGAGCGACTGCTCGTTGTCCTCCACAAGCTGCGGCTGCTGCGGGTCCTGTCCGCGCCTTATTCCCGGCGGAAGGACATAGTTCACCGGTGTCTTGTCGTTGTTTTCCTCAATGTTGACGGCACTCACCGCAAGCTTGCCCTGCTGAGTAGCCGAGTTGTCGAGATTCTGGTCGTACACCCTCCAGTCGCCTCTCACAAGGTCGAGCGAGCCGAACCGCAGTATGATAGGATGCTTGAAGCCCGTCATGAACATACGCATGAACCGGATACTCGTGAAATCCGATATAGAGCCGACCTTGTCCTCATAGTCCGAAAGGGGTATACGGAACAGATACCACGTCACTTCCTCCGTCTTGCCGTTGCGCAGTTTGGGCGACGCTATACGCTTGTCCACAATGAAGTTGCGTCCCACCACGAGGTCTTCAGGGCGTATGGAGACACGGTACTGGAAGTATTTCTCATACTCGTTGAGCGTATAGTCCTGATTGATATCCTCCACGTCAGGCATCGTCTTGTATGATGTGTCGTAGCTCTCATCGCGCGACTCGCTGTCAGGAGAGTTGCCCTGAGGGTTGTTTATGTACTTGTAGCGGCGGAGGATAGACGCCCTCATCTGGTCGTAGTCGCGTCCGCGGAAGTAGTGGTAGTTATCGTTGGCAGGGTCGTTCCATATCGAATCGAACACAGCAGGGTTCACCTTGCCCTGTATGGAAGTGAGAAACTCCTGATAAGACTCGAAGTTACGCTCCTCCTCATCGTTAAGACCATTGAATCCGACATCCTGAAGCGCACGCGCACCCGACGTTGTCGCGAAGGCGTAAGTGACCGTCGCCTGCGTCGGAACCTTACCCCACTGGGTGGTGATGAAGCTGTTCGAGCCGTCGACAGGCATTCCGCTCTCATAGAACTTCTTACCGTCGCGGAGTATATCCTCGCTCACCTCGCCGAGATTAATGTAGAAATCGCCCCCGTAATCGGACGCCGTTCCCTCGCGGGAGGTATATATGAACGGGTCGAGCATCCAGAACTCGATGTACTCCACGTTGGCTGTCTCGAAGTCGTTGTTGTCGAGTTTGCGCATCATACCGCCCCAATGCTGCGTCGGGTTGTTCAATGTTCCGTCGTAAGCGAGGTCGGTGCTGAAGTTGTAAGGACCGCGCTCGTTAGGGTAATATGCCAGATTGAGGATGCTGAGTGTGGACGTCGCGCCGCTGTAAGAGCTTTGGTCGCGATTCGGATAAAGCTCTCTCACCGGCACCTCACGCACATAATGGTTGGACAACTGTTCCAGATCGCCCTTGATATGGCTCGGTGTGAGCGACGAGCTGCGCCTTGTGAACAGCGGGTCGATGGTATACCAAGCCAGAAGAGAACGGTTGAAACCGCTCCGGAGAGTAGACTTGTCGCTGTGTTCGGGGAACATCGTCGGCACGCTTGATATTATCCAAGACGTCGGTGTGCTCACGTCTATGGCACTCTTCGTATTCTCAAAGTCGTCGAGATATGACGCATTGTCCTGCGTTCCACGGCTTTGTCCTGCGATGAGCTGTGCGAACTCGCCCGTAAAAGAGATGTTGGAAGGCTGCGTGAGCTGTAGGAACGGAATCTTGTCGAGCAGGTTTGTCAGCCACTGACTTTCCTTTTTCCAGTTCAGGTTCAGTCCCCATATAGTGTTGTTGAGCGGTTCCGACCCCATCGCAACCTTCGTTGTGAGTGCCTGTTCGGACAGATGCTGGAGCGTACCGCTTATCTGGAAGTCCTTCGAAAAGTCGTATTCCCAGTTCACTCCGAACATTGTCTTGCGCTGCTGGGCATACTCCGTGTTGCTCTCAAGCGACACGTTGACAGCCGTTCCGGCGTCTATGATGCTCTGATTTAGGATGGTCACCTCACCAAGGTTGTAGTCCACGGTGTAGTCGGAGCCCTCTGTCAGCACCACTCCACCCGCAGTCACTACAACCGAACCTTGCGGAATGTTCACCGACCCGAGCGAGATGACGTTGGCGAGCGTTCCGCGGAACTGTCCCATAAGCACATACTTGTTCTTCTCGGCAATCTGTTTCGCGACAGTCTTCGTGGAGTCATACAGCTCGGTAAAGGCATATTTGGAAGCCTGCGCCGCCGGTACGCCCTTTCCGGTAAGATAATTGTAGATGTAGCTTCCGAACGGTTCGGTTTTCGGGAAGAACACCCGTCCGTCGCTGACGGTGTATCCGTCCACGTAGTCGAAGTATCCGTTGGGGTTTGTCTTCATGTTGTTGTCGAGCCGGTCGGCACCGAGCACCTTTATAATAGTCTGGTCCTTGACCTGCGGTTCGGGTATATAAGTAAGGTAGACACCTGTCGTATCGCTCTGGAACTTGACGTCGAGGCGGAACTTGTCCTTCTCAACCGATGAGGCGAGATAGTACACATTCTTCATCATAAGGTCCCAGTTGCCGTGCTGCGGGTTGTTGCTCGTGTTCTTCAACGACTTCACGAAGAGAGCCTGACTGACATCTGTGATGTCTGAGGCGAACTCTCCCACCTGATAGGTCACTCCACCGTAAGTGTACTCATAAGCCACGGCGAGCACCTGGTCGGTCTGTATGGACGTCTTGAGCGACACATATCCGAGCGCGGAATTAACCGTATACTCCGACGAACTGAGCAGTCTTGCGCTCTCAAGCTTCTCATAATCGACGCCGCCGACAAATCCCGCGATGCCGTCGAGCACCGTAGAGGTCTGGTCTATGTCACGTGCTGCGGCGTATTGGTTCACCATTGACGAATACTCCGAGTTGGCGCTGTTTGACGGAACGTTCTGTCCTGTCGTCGCCCATAGCGGGTTAGACACCCTGGCATTCTCTCCGAGGTCGGTCAGAGCGATGATGTTTCTGGTGTTGTTGGTGTTTCCCGTCTTGTTCGTAACCCATATTTCCACACGGTTGATGTTTATACCCGTAGCCACGGTGGGCAGCGTCTGCATGCCCGCGTCATATTTCTCGCGGAAATACTGCGACAGGAAGAAGTGGCGGTTTTCCTCATAGTTTGCCACGTCTATCTCAAAAGGCGTGAGCTGCGCGCCTCCTTTCGACGACACGCTTGTTGTGGACGACTTCTTCTGCGAGCCCACGAGCTGCAGCTTCAGTTTGCCGAACTGCAGGTCGGTACGTATACCGAAGAGCGAGGACGCGCCTTTCACGAGCGACGAGTTGGACGGGAACGAGATGTTGCCTGCCTCCACAAGCTTTATTATCTCGTCTTCCTTGCCGTCGTATTTGAGCTTTAAGTTCTGCGAGTCGAAGTCGAATGTGGCGTCGGTATTATAGTTAAGGTTCATGTTGACCTTGTCTCCCACCTTACCGTTTACGTTGAGATTGATCTTCTCGTCGAAGTCTATTGTGGTGGTCTTACGGTTGCGTATGGGCAGCGAAGGGTTGTCGATGCTCTTCAGTGTGGCACCGAACTTCAGCTCGGCTGTACCCTGCGTCTTTATGCGCACGCCTCCCGGACCGAATATCTTCTCCGCCGGACCGAGCTCGAAGTGCATGTCCGTGAAGTCGAACTTCTCCTTTCCCTTCGCCTCATAAATCTCGCTGTTCTTCTCGCGGAAGTATCTCTGCATCGCCTTTTTCTCGCTCCACTTGCGATATTCAGCCGGAGTCATGTATATGGGCGTATTGATGTATGAGTCGCTCATCTTCGAACCGATGACGTAAAGGTCGAGCGAGTCGTTGTATTCCACCTCCTGTTTCAGGTTATCGGGGCTTTTAAGGTCAGCCGCGTTACGGTCAAGGTCGTCGAGAGTGAGGGGCAACGTGCGCTGTATTTTCCATCTGGCGTTGAGCAGCGAGTCTGGGATGGAGTCCTCGTTCTCTATCACCGGCTGCGCCTTGACTGCCAGAGTGTCCTTCAGCGCGGTCTCCCCCGCAGGCTGACGGTTGTTTCTCCGCCTCGGGTTCTGGTCCTGCTGGTAAGGCACTGAGAGAGCGTAGCTTGCCAGACTTGCGGCAAACAACGCGAAGAACAGTCCGTATATGGTTTTTCTTATTTTCACTTTATCTGTTTCAAGGCAAGCTTTACAACCTGTTCAACGGGCATGTCGGGATGCTCCTCGAGTATGGTCACGACCACCTTTGCCGACGGTGCAGGCGAGAAACCGAGCATGGTGAGCGCCGACACAGCCTCGTCTCTCACCTCCACGTTCACCACCGCAGCCGCGGCATCGCTCTTTTCCTCCGTCGCCATTCCCAGAGACAGTATCTTGTCTCTAAGATCCACGATTATCCTCTGCGCCGTTTTCAGTCCTATTCCCTTCACGCTCTTTATCAGCCTTTCGTTGCCTGTGGATATGGCGGAGCCGAGTTCAGCCGGCGACATTGTGGAAAGTATCATGCGGGCGGTGTTCGCCCCCACTCCCGACACGGTGATGAGCAGGCGGTATACCTCCCGTTCCTGTTTCGACGCGAACCCATAGAGCGTGAACGAGTCGTCGCGCCCGCCTGCCACGAGAGCCTCGTGCACATAGAGACGCACATCTTTCTTTCCCTGTATTGCCGTAAAGGTGTTGAGCGAAATGTTAAGGGCGTAGCCCACACCTGCCGCCTCCACCACCGCCAGAGCGGGTGTCAGATCGGTCAGTTCGCCTTTTATGTATTCTATCATTGTCCTGTATTTTGTTATGCCTGATTCGTGTCCGACAGCCACATTCATGCGCCTTGCAAACCGTGAACGGCGCGCGGTGCGGACAGAAATAAACATTGATTCAAATATATTAACGTCTTCCACGGTGTTTTATTGTTACAAAGGCGCACAAAATAAGCTTTTAACATATGACCGGAGCCCACACTTACACGCGCTGACACATGAACGCGGCGCGACGCCACACGCGGAAAGCCACATGGAGAAAACGTCTGTCCCGGCGGCAGACAAGCTTGTCGGGACATATATATAATAAGGTGTGCGGCTCAGCCGCATGCCGTTGACCCTACGGCAGACACGCGCTTGAGCCGCACAATGACGGTCAGATGAAGAGGTTCACGCCTGAGTTGCCAGCCCGTTCCATATATGTAGCCACTCCGCCAACGGTCACTCCGTCGATGAGTTCGTCACGGCTGATGCCCATCATGTCCATCGTCATCTGGCAGGCTATCAGTTCCACACCGTTGTATACAGCCTCCCGCATAAGCTCCTCGAGCTGTGATATGTTCTTCCTGCGCATGATGTGGCGCATCAGACGGTCGCCCAAGCCCAGCATGCTCATCTTGGAGAGGTGCAGACACGTTGAGTCTGACGGCAGCATCCATGCGAACATGCGCCCGAAGATGTCCTTCTCCACGTGCGGCTTGCGGCGTTTCTTTATGACGTTAAGCCCCCAGAAGGTGAAGAATATGGTGACCTTACCGCCTGTCGCCGCCGCTCCGTTGGCGAGCACGAATGTGGCTATGGCGCGGTCGAGACTGTCGCTGAACATTATGAATGTCTTGTCGCGGCTTTCTCCCGCCGCCGGTGTGACAGCACTGCCGCATGCCTCCCGTTTCTCTATCACCACCGTGTGATAGCCTCCTTCAGAGGTTTTCGATACAAACTTGTTGCCCGTTGAGCGGCACCACGACTCGGCGTCGCGCGCAAATCCCGGGTCGGTGGCTCTCACCTCTATTCTCTGTCCGGCTTTCATTCCGTCTACGGCGTTCTTCACCTGCATTATCGGACCGGGACACTGAAGCCCGCATGCGTCGAGCCTCAGCATGTCACCGTTCTCCGCTCCGCTGTCTTCCGCCTGACCGCATGGCTGTCCTTCAACCGGCTCCACCTTCTGCGTGGCAAGCGAATAGGTCTTATATCCGCCCGCAAGGTTTCTCACCCGCCTGTAGCCTCTGCCGAGAAGAATGCGCTGGGCAAGATAACCGCGCAGTCCGACAGCGCAGAACACTATGACGTCGCTGTCCCTGTCAATCTCTCCGAGACGTCCGCGCAGGTCGTCGAGCGGAATGTTCACCGCACCGTCTATAGTGCCCAGGGAGTATTCCTCCGGCGTGCGCACGTCCACCAGACACACCTCCGACCTGTCGGCAGCCGCAAGCTCGCGCCACGTCACCACCGGCATCACCCCGTCGAGCGTGTTGCATGCCACGTAGCCCGCTATCGCCACGGGGTCCTTCGCCGACGAGAACGGCGGGGCATATGCCTGCTCCGTCCTCACAAGGTCGCGCACGGTGTCGCCCCGCTTTATGAGCATGGCTATCTCGTCTATGCGTTTGTCCACCCCGTCAACGCCCACACACTGCGCTCCGTATATGCGTCCGGTGTCGGGGGCGAACGTGAGTTTCAGCGTCAGGTTGAACGCTCCGGGATAATATCCTGCGTGCGACGACGAGGTGGTGACCGATGTCAGATAAGGCACACCCATGCGTTTGAGGTGCTTGGCGGCAAGTCCGGTTGCGCCGACAGTGATATCGAACACCTTTGCGACAGACGTTCCGATGGAGCCTTCATACTCCTCGCGGTTGCCATACACCATGTTGTCGGCGGCAATGCGTGCCTGACGGTTGGCAGGACCGGCAAGATAGTTGAGCCACGGTCCTCCCGCTATGGGGTGCTCATACTCTATCGCGTCGCCCACGGCATACACATCGGGCGACGATGTCTGTAGCCACCGGTTCACCTTTATGCCCCGCGCGCCCAGCTCTATGCCTGCCTCGCGCGCCAGCTTCACCGACGGGCGCACTCCGATGGAGAGCAGCACGAGGTCGGCAGAGAGCGTCTCGCCGGTGTTAAGCCACACTTTTATGGAGCCGTTCTCACTCGTGAACCTCTCCACTCCCCTGCCGAGCCAAAGCCCCACGCCCTTGTCCATGAGATGACGGTGCACGTGTGAGGCTATGGAGAAGTCGACAGGAGCCATCACCTGGTCTGCCATCTCCACTATCGACACGCCCGCACCGGCATGATGAAGGTTCTCAGCCATCTCCAGACCGATGAAGCCTCCGCCCACAACCACGGCATGCCTCACTCGGTGAGTGCCGAGATAGCTGTGTATGCGGTCGGTGTCGTCCACGTTGCGCAGCGTGAATATGCCCTCGGTGTCTATTCCCTCGAGCGGCGGACGCACAGGCTCGGCTCCCGGCGAGAGCAGCAGGCGGTCGTAGGTCTCGGTGTATGTGGTGCCGTCGGCGCGCCTTATGCTCACCTCATGCCTCTCCGTGTCGATGGAGAGAGCCTCGTGCCGTGTGCGCACATCGACATTGAACCGTCGCGAGAAAGCCTCCGGTGTCTGCACGAACAGCTTGTCGCGGCTCTTTATCACACCGCCTATATAATAAGGAAGACCGCAGTTGGCATACGATATATACTTACCCTTTTCCACGAGAACAATCTCCGCGTTCTCGTCGGCTCTTCTTATGCGTGCCGCGGCGGTGGCTCCGCCGGCGACTCCGCCAATGATGATATGTTTCATAATATGATAGAATTAGAGTTGTAAAGATAGTGATTTATTCTGTAACGGCAATGACATTGCCACATAATATACAAATATGTGAGGCGGCATACACATTGCGACGCGCTACAGCAACATACCGGCGGAAATGCATAAATATACACTCCGTAAGTAAAAAAACACGACAACGCAAATCCGCAAAACAGAAACGCGGAAGCGGGAAAAACGCATCAATCGCGCATAAACATACATGTTCTGGTCCGTAATTTGCCCCTTTTTATTGCCGGAAAGGCTCTTCCGCACCACCGAAAAACCTTTTCAGCCACTCCGCAAAGGCTTTTCCGGCACACAGAACGGGCTTTTCCGCAAGCCCGAAAAGCCTCTTTGGCGGAAGGGGAAAAACGGTTTTGCGGTGTAATATGATATAAATAACTGTGTGTCAGCGCATTAACAAACCGGCGCAAAACCCGCGTTTTTACAGCCGTAAACTGTCACGCGCGCAAAAAACGGAGTATTACGGAGTTGTCACCGCATAAATATGCATATGCAGGACGCATATAGCGCATATTTATGCAGGCAGAGGGAAAGGCAGCGGTGCGGCATCACGGCATTGTCTTACCATTGCCACACGCACATGGCAGTGAGGTTGACATGTGATAAAGAAGACATAAACAAACTAAAAAAATATTTTCTCCGGCATGGCTTTTTCAATATTTTTGTAAATTTGCGAAGCAAAACAGGCACATTATCCCGAATCTGTCATTAGACTTACATTCTTGTTTTGTGCTGCTGTCAGCCGGATTGCGTCCTGCTTTATCGAAGATGTAGCGGGCTACATCGGGAAAAAGCAGGATACAAGATGACGGCAGCAGTGCGGAAGAAGGATGAAGAGCTGACAATAAACATTAAATGTACAATCGGCGTTCTAATGACTGATTCGGGATTATGCCACACCGACGGCAAAGCCGTGAGGACGGTAATGATGCACATACAGGATACAACAAATAATCATAAACAAAAGAAAAGATGAAGAAAATAAGAGCAGCCGTAGTGGGATACGGCAACATCGGACACTACACGGTGCAGGCGCTTGAGGCAGCATCAGACTTCGAGATAGCGGGAATAGTAAGGCGCAACGGGGCGGAGAACAAGCCGGCGGAGCTCGCTCCCTACAGTGTGGTGAAGGACATAAGCGAGCTGAAGGACGTCGACGTGGCTATCCTCGCCACACCGACACGCAGCTGCGAGGAGTACGCCAAGAAGATACTGGCAATGGGCATCAACACCGTTGACAGCTTCGACATACACACTTCCATCCTCAACTACCGCAACACGCTCATGCCTATATGCAAGGAGCACGGCACGGTTGCCGTGATTGCCGCAGGCTGGGACCCGGGTTCTGACTCCATTGTGCGCTCTCTCATGCAGAGCCTCGCACCGAAAGGACTCAGCTACACCAACTTCGGACCGGGCATGTCGATGGGTCACAGCGTGTGCGTGAGAAGCAAGGAGGGTGTGAAGAACGCCCTGTCGATGACCATACCCAAGGGCGAGGGACTCCACAGACGCATGGTTTACGTTGAGCTGGAGGACGGAGCGAGCATCGAGGAGGTGGCAAAGGCTGTCAAGGCTGACCCCTACTTCGCAAGCGACGAGACTCATGTGTTCGCCGTTCCGTCGGTCGACGACGTGCGCGACATGGGTCATGGAGTGAACCTCGTGCGCAAGGGCGTGAGCGGAAAGACGCAGAACCAGCGCATGGAATTCAACATGAGCATAAACAACCCGGCACTCACCGGACAGGTGCTCGTCAATGTTGCGCGTGCCTCAATGCGCCAGCAGCCCGCATGCTACACCATGATTGAGATTCCGGTGATAGACATGCTGGAGGGCGAACGCGAGGATCTCATCGCACACCTTGTATAAAAACATACTGACGAACAGACAAAGCCGGCAGGCGGACAGTGACGTTGCTGCCGCCTGCCGGCTCGTTTTCACACACTTCCTAAAACATAACACTCTGACCGAAACCTGCACGCAATGACACAAGAAAACCGTAACAGAATGAAGAGAACCGTCAATACAGCGGCTGCCATGCTGATATGTCTGGCGTCGGCAGTCTGCCTCACAGCCGCCACACAGCACAAGGGAGCAATCAGCAAGAAGAACGGCACGACCGTAGTTAACACCACATCCATAGCCGCAAAGGTGAGGGGATACGGAGGAACGACACCGCTGAAGATATACATCAGCAAGAACAAGATAACAAGAATAGAGACATTGCCCAACAACGAGTCGCCCGGGATATTCTCCAAAGCAAAGAGACTGCTGTCAGCATACATAGGGAAAGACCCTGAGACAGCGGCAAAAATGAAGGTGGACGCAATGAGCGGAGCCACATACTCATCGGAAGCTCTCATAGGAAACATGAGAAAAGGGCTGGAATACTACAATTCACGCAAATAGCCCGCCACGGAAACTCACGGCGTGAACCTACAGTCTCACCACCAAAGCCGCACATGTAACACAATTGTAATCTTATTGCAACAGATGTGAACAGTCTTATGAATAATTTTGCAGCAAACAAACGGCATACATGGAACATAAAAACAGAATTCTTGTTGTGGACGACGAGCAGGACCTGCTCGAGATTCTTAAATTCAATTTGGAGACAGAAGGCTATGAGGTATCGACCGCATGCTCTGCCGAGGAAGCCCTCACGCTCAACGTGGGGGAGTTCGACCTGCTGCTGCTCGACGTGATGATGGGAGGCATGTCGGGCTTCGCAATGGCGAAGAAACTGAAGTCAGACCCTGCCACCGAGCACATCCCCATAGTCTTTCTCACAGCCCGCGACACGGAGAACGACACCGTGACGGGATTCAATCTCGGCGCCGACGACTACATATCGAAGCCGTTCTCCATACGCGAGGTGCTCGTGCGGGTGCGCGCCGTGCTCAGACGCACAGCCTCGCCTGCCGAACAGCAGGCTCCGCAAGTGATATACTATCAGGGCATAGAGATGAATCTCGGCAAGAAAACCGTGAGCATCGACGGTGAGGAGATACCTTTCACAAAGACCGAGTTCGAGCTTCTCCACCTGCTGCTCGAGGAACGCGGACGGGTGTTCTCGCGGCAGGAACTGATTGACCGCATATGGCCGAAGGACGTGCTTGTGCTCGACCGCACCGTCGACGTGAACATCACACGCCTGCGAAAGAAGATAGGGCGTTTCTCGAAATGCATCGTCACACGTCTCGGATTCGGCTATTACTTCGACGCTTAGACCATTCCGACGCGACATGATAATACAGAGGTGCATAAGAAACATCAGTGTAGGCAACAGGATTTACTTCAGCGTGCTGTCAGTATTCCTGCTTTTCGCCATCGCGTTCATCGTTTTCCAGCAGTCGCATGAGAACAGATATAAGACTGACATGCTCGACATAAGGCTGCAGGACTACAACGAGCGCATGAGCGAATGGATGAACTACACCGACAGCATCAACGAGAACACACTCAATATCTACGTGAAGAGCCATGGCTTCACAGGGCTTAGGGTGACGCTGATAAAGCGTGACGGGACTGTGATATACGACAGCCAGCTCAGCTCTTATGCCAATGTGGTGAACCACTCCGACCGTCCGGAAGTGATTGACGCACTGAAAAACGGGCACGGAACGTCCGTGGACAGAAGCAGCAGGACGGTGGATGGCAACTTCTTCTACTCAGCCTCATACTTCAAGGACAAGGACATCATCATACGGAGCGCGCTGCCCTACGACGACAATCTGTCCAAATCGCTGCAGGCGGACCAGCATTACATATGGTTCGCGATAACAGCCATGGTGCTGCTCACGCTCGTTCTGTATCACTTCATCAGCCGTCTGGGCGACAACATAACCAAACTGAAGATATTCGCAAGCCGTGCCGACAACAACGAATCGCTCGACACGGAAGACCTCGCCGACTTTCCCGACGACGAACTGGGGGAGATTGCCGAGCGCATAATAAAGATATACAAACGCCTGCAGAGCACCCGCGAGGAACAGACCATACTGAAACGGCAGCTCACGCAGAACATAGCGCACGAGCTGAAAACTCCCGTGGCAAGCATACAGGGCTATCTGGAGACCATACTCAGCAATCCTGACATGGACGCCAAGGTGAAACAGCAGTTCATGGAGCGCAGCTATGCGCAGAGCAGAAGGCTCACCTCGCTGCTGCACGACATATCGACACTCAACAGGATGGACGACGCGCACGAGCTGATAGAATTCTCCGAGGTGAACGTTTCAAACATCATAGGCGACATAGAGAGGGATACGTCTATGCAGCTCGAACAGAAGCACATGTCGTTCGTGTGTGACGTGAGACCCAACATCTTGATAGAGGGCAACTACAGCCTTGTATACAGCATCTTCAGAAACCTCACCGACAACGCCATAGCGTATGCCGGAGAGCACACGACGATAAGTGTAAGTGCCAGAGAGACGGCAGACCGATGGGTGTTCTCGTTCTGCGACAATGGCGTGGGAGTGCCTGCCGAGCACCTGCCGAGGCTCTTCGAACGCTTCTACCGCGTGGACAAGGGACGCAGCCGCAAGATGGGCGGCACAGGACTTGGGCTTGCCATAGTGAAGAATGCCGTACTGCTGCACGGCGGAACAATAAAGGCGCACAACCGGCTGAGCGGAGGTCTGTGCTTCGATTTTTCACTCAAAAAACGCAAATAGGCCTCTTCCATAAGGCATATTTTCCGCTCACGCACCACGGAAGGCACCTTTACGCCACTCCGCTGAGAGGCATATGAATGACCCGGGGCAGGTTTCAGCAATCTGAGAACCTGCCCCGGGCATATTGTAAATGTGTCTGCCGTCACTTGCCTGCCGTATGGGTGACAAGCTCAATGTTGTCAGCGCCGACACGCTTGGCAAGCCATTTCTTCATCTTACCGTGCTCGGCGGAGCTCAGCCTTGACCCTGCTCCGATGCCGACAAGGGCTATCGGGCGGCGCACGGCAGCCGTCGTGTCTGCCGTGACGGTTGACGAGAGCGACAGACTGACGTCACGCACAGCGGGGAAAAGGGTTCTCATCTCTGCCGCAACGGCTGGAGCGAGCTCGTCATAACGTGTGTATTCGTTAAGCCGGTCCTGAAGAGAGGATGCCTTCAGAGCCTCTTCGCGCAGCATGGCGGCATAGTTGTCGCTCGTTGTACGCACACTGGAAAGGCGGTTGTTGAGCAGCATCACCGAATCAGACTGCGACCCTTGTATCACATTAAGCGTGTAATGAGCCATCTTGTAGTCAGACATGCTGCGCTCGGCACGCTTTATCATGCTGTCCGAAATCTCCTTTCCTACGGCTACAACGCGCAGAGTAAGACTGTCCTTGTTGACGTCATACGATATGATGCGCGTACCGTTGTTCTCCAGACGGTCTTTCACGAAGCGGCTCACATTGGTCTTGAAGATGCTCGAACGCACTATGCCGTAGGTCATGAACGCCGCCGGCACCATGGTGACGACAACCGCTATGACGATGTAACGCTTCACCTTGGCATACTGTTCGTGGTTGATGAACTGCTTTTGCCTGAACTTCATCATCCTCACTCCGAGATAAGTGGCAAGGCTTATGAACACCGTGTTGATGAAAAACAGATAGAACGCGCCGAGAAAATAATATATGTTGCCCGTCGCAATGCCGAATCCCGCCGTGCAGAGAGGCGGCATGAGCGCGGTGGCGATGGCTACTCCGGGAAACACGTTGCCCTTTCCCTTGCAGCTGAGCGCAACTATTCCCGCCGCACCTCCGCACAGGGCGATGAGCACATCGTAAAGAGTGGGCGACGTGCGGGCAAGGAGTTCCGACTGCGCCTCGTTGAGAGGAGTAAGCAGAAAATACACTGTCGCCGTGACAACGCTTATGAGTGTCGCGACAAGATAGTTCTTCACGGAACGCTTCAACAGCTCGAAGTCGTTGATGCCGACGGCAAGTCCCATGCCGATAATAGGTCCCATGAGCGGAGAGATGAGCATCGCTCCGATGATGACTGCCGTGGAATTGACGTTCAGACCGAGCGAGGCGATGAATATGGCGAACACAAGTATCCACAAGTTTGAGCCGTGAAACGACACGCCCTTGCGTATGGCGTCCACCGTGTCTTCCTCTTTCTCCCTGTCGGTTGATACGTTGAAATACCTGTTCAGCTCCTCCACGAAGAGCGACAAAGCCTTTTTGAACCCGTCACCGGTAAGTTTATGTTCTTTCCCTTCCATATTTTTATTATTTGATGTGTGTTCTTTCCAATGCCTGGTATATGTCTTTGACAGTATGGCGGTTATGATATACAGAAGCCTGCACCTATATATAATATGTGGCGACAGCCTGCATGGCGGCATGCTGACTATGAGGCAGACAGTCTGAAAACGGCTTTCACCGCCATGATGCAGCCACGCCGCATGCTTCATTCCGCAAAAATAGTAAATTAATTGATTCAAGGCAATAAATCAGGCACATTGTTTTCGCAGCACGGACAAACCGTGCGTGTCGCGCCGATTTGGCTTTCTTGCATATTTGTATTACCTTTGCATAAGGTATAGCTGCACTCGGGAAATAAAGAGCAAGCTCTCTTTATGACCACTGAAAATATCTTCACATTTGATATAAGCATCATTCCTAACGTAAAAGACTACATCCGAACCAACACGGCGGAAGCCGTATAACAAACAGAAAGAATATGAAAATAGAACAGGCTAAGAAGGAACATGCGCACGACATAGCACTGCTCATCATGCAGGCTATGTCTGACGAGTGCTGCATGAACCTTGTCGGACCGGGCAAGACGCTCTCCGACTTCGAACAGGTGATGACAAGACTCGCGGCATCGGAGTGCTCGCAGTACAGTTATCTGAACACTCTCGTCGCGCTAAACGACGACAACCGCGTGGCAGGAGCCGTGGTGGCATACCGTGGCGCAGACCTTCACACACTGCGCGAGGCATTCCTCCGCGCCGCGAAAGAGGAGCTGGCACGCGATCTCGACAACATTGCCGACGAGACAGAACCCGACGAATACTACATAGACAGTGTAGCCGTGTATCCCGAATTCAGGCGTATGGGCATAGCGTCATCGCTGCTCCGTGCCGCCATAGAGCACGCCCACTCAGCCGGACTGCCCGCCGGGCTGCTGGTGGACAAGCAGAATCCCAATGCCGAACGGTTGTACACGGCACTGGGATTCAGATATGTGAAGGACAAGATGTGGGGCGGCCATGAGATGAGACACATGCGCTGCTACCGTCCCGAATAGGTATTGAAGCTGACCGAAGCCGGTTTTCCGCCGGCGACGGTCTCCGCACTGACATTCATGTAAGTGGTGTTTCTGCTGTTGAAACACTCTATCACCGCCTCGCCGTTCTCATCTGTGACCACCTCAGGGTTCCAGTAAAGAGTGCGGCGGCGGTCGTCTATGCCGTCGTTAAGCATCTTCTCGCTGTACTGCGGTGAATAGAACTCAGCCGGAACGCTGTATCCCTGTATCTCGGTTTTCCTTATTCCGTGTGTCGGCTTGTAGCTTTTCCCGGCATTCCAACGCTCCTGCATCTGGAAGGCACACCTCACAAAGAGCTTCCGCAAGCCCGCCATGCTGACCGTGTCCATCCTCACCTGCCCAGTGTAAATGTCGCGCAGCTCGTCCACATCGACCCTGAAATCCTTGTCGCTGAACTTGAACGCCCTCATTCCGGTGTGGTCCATATAGAGCATCGCGGTCTCTATCATGTCAATGCATCCCACGAGATGCACCTGATCTATCTCCTTTCCGTTTGCGCTGTATCTCAGTTCGTTCACTCCATAGAGCGTTCCCTCGCGGTTTATCCTGTCGTTTATGGTGTGCATGAGATAGCCTATGTCGTCCACGACGAGCTTTCCGTTGTCGCGCAGTCTGTCCACATACTGCCTTATGTTATAGAATCCCAGTATGTCGCGCTCAAACTTCTCCGTGTCCTGCAAGAGTCTTTTGTTCCTGTATTTACCCTTTACCACCACCTCACCGAGCCTCAATATCTTCTCGTCTCCGGCAAGCGAGTCCTCAAAAGCGTCTATATCAGCATCCAGCCTTACCGTATCGGCGGGCTGGCTCCACTCCGGATTGAGCTCATACCAGTCAAGTCGGCGCAGCGGAGGTTCGAAGTTGCGGAACAGACTGACCAAAGCGTTGCGGTTGTATTTCTTTCCGTCGCGCCGGGTCTGTATGAGTGCCTCCATCTTTCCGTAGAAATCGTCGAGCGGAATGACGAAGTTGCCGAGCGAGTCGGCGCGCGTAGAGCCCATGACAGTCACCGAGTCGTTGTGCGCCATGACCGTTATGCCGATGTCAGCCTGTGCCTTTCCGTACCACGAATCGATGTGTCCGTAAAGGTTGAGGTTAGGTTCGGGCAGATACTTCGGCTCAGCCGGTTTCAGACCGAAGCACTCCTGCACGTCGTAGCGTCGCCATCCGCGTATGAGCAGGAGGTTGTCGAGCATCTTGCGGCGTGCAGGCGACCTGTCGGCGAAATAGAATCCGGGCTGGTGTATGTATCCTTTCAGCTCGGAGGTGAGCAGAAGGTCGGTGAAGATATTGTTGTCGTACTGCATGTAGTCCATGTCGAGCGCGTCTCTCACAGCCACAGACAGACGCGCGCCAGCCACCGGTTTGTCAGCCGCGTCGGTGAGTCTGAGTCTGCACTCCGCCTTCCCGAACGGTGCGTAAAGGTCGTTGTCAGCCGTCGCGCTGAGTCTGAGCGTGTCCTTGGGATAGACATAGCAGAAGCGGTCGAGCAGCGGTTCGCCCGACGAGTTGACCAGAGCCAGCCGCACGACACCTCCCGGCAGGTCAGCCGTAAGAATCTTTATACGTCTTACGTCAGACCCGCTGAAGTCGACAGGCACGTATGTGCGAGGTGTCAGACCAGAGAAGAGGAACAGCGCGACATCGCCTCCCGTCATTCCGGCGGAGCGCGACACGGTGATGTCGAGCGACTCCTCGCGCACGTTCACCGTGATGCCGTAGCCCGCAGGCTGCGCCTTCGGAAGCTTGAACCGGCGTGTCTTGCCATTGTAGGAAATCTCCACCGAGGCAGGTTTTTCGCCCGGCGTGTATGTGAAACTGCCCATTCCGTCGTGCGTGGTTGACACCGGCAGTATGCGCTCCCCGCTCTCCGACAGCAGATATCCGTTGACATTGACCCATCCGCTGTCCTCGCTCAGCGTCTCAAATCCCACCACCGACGGTATGCCCTCCACCAGATGGCCGCCTTCGGGGAAGAATCTCACGTTGAGATTCTTAAGGTCCTCCACCGGTCTTTGCTTCATACTCTTGTCCATTCGGTATGTAGCGATGCTGCGTCTCTGCTCCTCATTGTTTATCCGTTTGCGGTAAACGGGGAGCGTGCGCGAGAAATACTGCGGGTCGTCTCCGAAGGCGAGCATCCACTTAGTGTACGCCCTCACCTCATAATAGCCTGTGAAGAATGTGTTCGCCAACGAAATCTGACCGTGCCCCTCACCGTTCTCGAGCTTCACAATCTGGCGGTCCATCACGTTGCCGAGCTGGTCTACGAACTCCACATAGAGCGGTTTGCTTATCTTGCTCGGCATGTTGTCAGCCGCAGTGAGCACATAAGCCTTGAACCATATGGTGTCTCCCTGATAGTAGCTTGTGTTGTCGAAGTGCAGATATACTTTCTCCCTGGGGAACGCGCGGGCATAAGCCTGAGCCTGCGCGAAATAGTTGTCGAAGACCGTAGGCGTCTGCGCGAAGACCGCGAGACATCCCACTGCGGCAATGACAATCGTCAGCAAACGTTTTGACATATACTATACTATATTTTCATTCAGTTGTTTCAAATCATCTGTACAAGCCAGTATGCCACCATTCCGGCAAGATATCCCACAAGTGCTACCCACGAGACATGCTTCAGATACCATCCGAAGGTGATCTTCTCCAGTCCCATAACCACCACGCCGGCAGCCGAGCCGATGATGAGCATGGAGCCTCCCACACCAGCGCAGTAGGCAAGCAGCAGCCAGAAAAGCCCGTCGACGCCCATGTCACCGGCAGGAGCGATGGGATACATGCCCATACATCCCGCCACGAGAGGCACGTTGTCGACAATGCTCGAGATGACACCGATGGCACCGGTGACAAGATAGTGGTTGCCGCCCGACACATCGTTGAGCGCAGCACCGAGCGCGGTGAGCACGCCGATTTCCGAAAGGCACGCCACAGCCATGAGTATTCCGAGGAAGAAAAGGATGGTCGACATGTCTATGCGCGCCAGAAGCTGGCTCACGCGACGTGCCATCGTGTCGTCCTCGGAGGTGGAGCGGTGGAAGCACTCGGTGACTGTCCAGAGCAGTCCGAGCACGAGCAGTATGCCCATGAACGGCGGCAGGTCGGTAAGATAGCGGAATATGGGCACGAAGATGAGTCCGCCCACACCGAGGAAGAACACCGTGCGCCGCTGCCGTCGGGTGAATACTGCCACGTTGTCCTTAGGCAGGTTCTGTTCCACATCGAGCTTTCCCTTCAGCGCGAATTGCAGTATGAATACCGGCACCACCATCGACACGAGCGACGGCAGGAACAGTTCTGCCAGCACTCCGCCCGTTGTTATCATGCCCTTTATCCACAGCATGATGGTCGTAACGTCTCCTATGGGCGAGAACGCGCCTCCCGAGTTGGCGGCGATTATCACTATCGAGGCGAAAATCATGCGCTCCTTGTTGTCGCGTATGAGCTTGCGCAGCACCATAATCATCACGATGGACGTGGTGAGATTGTCGAGTATGGCAGAGAGGAAGAACGTCATGAAGGCGATGCGCCACAGCAGTTTGCGCTTGCCACGGGTCTTCATGATGTCGCGCACGAAGTTGAATCCGCCATAAGTGTCCACAATCTCCACGATGGTCATCGCTCCCATGAGGAAGAACAGAGTCTCGGCTGTGTCGCCGAGGTGCATCTTCAGAATCTCGCCCACATGCGCGGCGACCGACCGCACGCCTTCCGCGGCACCGCCGATGGCTGCGGAGAGATACTGTCCGGGGTCTGTCATGTATGCCGTCCAGCACAATACGCACATGAGAAGCGCCACTGCCGCCTTGTTCACTTTGGTGAAACTCTCTGCCGCTATGCACACATATCCGGCAACGAAGATAAATACTATCGTCAACGTTAAGGTTGTCATTGTCTGTAAAAAATAAGTTGTTGTCTGTTATTGTTTTTTATGTCACACACACGTTGCGCCGTCCGTGCGGCATGAAAGGCACGCAGCCCGCGCCCCGCAAGGGCAGGCACGCATCGCCTAATCATCACCGGCTCGCGGCACAAAGTACTGGCAAAGATAATGCAAACGAGCGCAATGAGAGTTTACTCTCAAATTGCCGAGTGCAGCTTATCTTATGCAAAGATAATGAATAAAATGTAAACGCGCCACTACACAGTGACTAACATTGGAATAATATGCGAAAAACGTACGGTCAGTAGTTGTCGAGTATGCGTTTCTGGCGTTCGCGCTCCTTCTTCGACACGCGTCTCTTGCTCTTGTCGAAGATGCCGAAGAAGTCGAAACTGTTGCCGCTCTTCGGCTTCACGGGCACTGCCTTGCTCTCCTGTCCGAGGCTCTTCTTGAGCGCGCCCAGCCCGTCGCCCGGCAACACAATCTCCACGCCGCTGAGCGTTTTCACCTCTGGGATGAGGAAAATGGTGTCGCGCCGCATCTCGTCAGCGGTCATGTTGCGCCGCAGATAGCCCTTGCATATGACAGACGCCCCACGGTATGAGCCGCTCAGGGCGAACCTTCCCCGGTAGTCGGTGGCTACCTTCTCGCCTCCGTCGGTCACTACCAAGGCGTCGCGCAGCGGTTTGCGCGACGACATGTCCGCCACAACTCCATCGCTCTGCGCCGCCACCCGCAGTGCGGCAAAGGCTGATACGATTATGAGAAAATGTCTTGTCATGCCTGTAAATGCTGTTTCCCTACGTCAGGCATGTCCGTGTCCGGCTGGCGCGCACGCCGTCTTTAGCGTGGCGTACGTCCGTTGCCGACGCACACATGTCTTATGTCTATCGAAGCGTAAATATACGATTATAAACTCAGACACACCTGTCCGCGCCACGGCTTTTTCGTTTTTTTCAGCATATATCATAATTGTTTGCACACCTCCCCACCCTTTACAGTCCTCAGCCTACGGCATGCGCGCACCCGACACACCTCGGGAATACAGGAAAGGAAGACTCTTTTATGAATAATTATGCACTCACGGAAGTAAAAAATCTTTACATTCCGGATTCGCGAAACAGAACGCCGGAAAGCCGGTGACGCGCCTTCCGCACACCCGTCCGGCACACACCGGCGCGGGTCTACCTCCCTTTCTCCCCTCCATACACCCCCAACGGGCAGCACAAAAATGCTCCGCCGACGCACGGAACGGTCTCTCCCATCGTGCGGGAAAGCCTCCGCCGAGCCGCCGAAGAGGCTCTTCGGGCATGCCGGAAAGGCTCTTTCGCAAGACAGGAAAGCCGTCACAGGCACGCGGAAGAACATAAGCGACTGGGCAACAAGGCGTTATGCAAAACGCCCATAACCAGCCTATACGCCGCAAGAAAATCTTTTGCGCGCCGCAAGGGCACTCTCGCGGAGTTGACGATGAATAATTATGCAATACAAGAGAAGCATCACGCATATTCATGCAAAACGCACGTGACGCCGACAGAGACGGACGACGGATGTGGCGGAGCATATATGATATCATACAGGAAGACATGTCATATGCCATAAAAGAACACATAATATCATATAAGAAAAATATATTTTATCGCATAAAGGCATATATTGTACAGCATAAAAGAGTATACAATATTATATATGTATGCAGATATAATACACCTGTCAGGCATGATGCCCCTGCCTCACTGCACCATCCGCGAACGCAGCCAGGCTCTTTTCCATGTCAGGCATCAGTCCCTATGCACCATTACCGACGCGCAGGCTTACCGCCACACGGCGTGTCCGCACTTACGGAAAGCACCGCTGTGGAGAAAGACATGACGCCTCGCATAACATCGCCATGCGTATGCCGGAGAACGGCTGGGGGAAAGAAACATCCGTGAAATGTCATTGTAAAACATTTATAATTGCGGAGAAACGCGGGCGCAACATGCCTCCTTTAATTTTGCAGCCGGAAAATAAGACATAACATATTAGGAAATGACAAGAGTAAAAAGATTTGTCGCCGCAACGGCACTGGCTCTCATATCGGCTGTCGCGGCATACGCAGAAGGGATAACAGGCACAGTGCTCGACAAGAAAGACCGTCAGCCGCTCATCGGAGCCACGGTGCAGGTGGCGGGAACAGGCGTGAAGGCAATAACCGACATAGACGGGAAGTTCAGCCTCAACGGACTGAAGGCAGGAAAATACAGCATCACCGTAAACTATATTTCATACAAGACAGTGACACTTGACGGCGTCGAGGCTCTGAAAGACACCGAAGGACACGCTCTCACCATTGAGATGGAGACCGACGAGCAGACGCTCGGCGAGGTGTCGGTGGTGGGCATAATGAAGCAGAACACCGACGTGGCTATGCTCCAGGCGGCACGCAAAAGCCAGTTGGTGGTGAGCAACGTGTCGGCTCAGGAGATAAAGCGCACGCAGGACTCGAACGCGGGTGAGGTGATAAGACGTGTGCCGGGCGTGAGCATAATAGACGAGAAGTTTGTCATGGTGCGCGGTCTGTCGCAGCGATACAACAACGTATGGATAAACGGCGGAGCCGTGCCGAGCAGCGAGGCTGACTCGCGCGCCTTCTCCTTCGACATCATCCCGAGCGCGCAGATAGACAACATGCAGATAATAAAGACCCCGGCAGCTGAGTTCCCGGCAGACTACAGCGGCGGCTTCATCACCATAAACACGAAGGACATACCCACGGAGAACATAGCCGAGATACAGGTGGGAGGCAACTGGAACGACGCCACCGCCTTCTCGTCATTCAGACATGCCAAAGGCTCGGGCACCGACTTCCTCGGCTTTGACAACGGCATGAGAGGACTGTCGGGCGGCATCAACGCCACGCTCAACCCCATCGCAGGCAACGGCACAGACCTGCTGAACAACGGTCTGAACAACGACTGGCGCATAAGGGAGAGCCATCCGCTCGGCGACCTGAAGCTGTCGGCTAACATCGGACGCCGCTGGAGATGGGCGGGAAGGCAGATGGGACTCATCGCCGCGCTGAACTACAGCAACGAGTACAGGAAGTATGAGGACATGACCAACAACCTGTTCGGCGTGTACAACACCGAGGACGACAGGTCGAACTATCTCAGACGCTCCACCGACGACCAGTACAACCGCAACGTGAGACTGGGAGCTATGCTCAACATGACGCTCCTCTCAGCCGACGGCAACAGCAAATACCAGTTCAAGAACATATTCAACCAGCTGGGAAACGACCGCTACACATGGCGCGAGGGCGTGAGCGCACAGTCTGACACGGAGCACTCCGCAGAATACTACTACCGCAGCCGCACCACATACAACGGACAGCTGACCGGCAAACACACTTTCAGAAACGACGAACTGGACTGGAGCGCAAGCTATTCATACGCCAACCGCAACGTGCCGGACAGACGGCGGTATCTGGTGAACGACGCTCTGGAGACCGGAGTGATACAGCTCACCAACTCGAACGACATCTCGCGCGAATGGACAAAGCTCGACGAGCACATCGCCTCAGCCGCCGTGAACAACAGGCACAGCTTCAAGTTCGGCTCATGGGAGCCGGTGCTGAAGTTCGGAGCCTACGGAGAGTACCGCACAAGAAAATACACCACGCGCGACTTCATATACAACTGGAACGCCGCAGACAACACTCTTCCGGACGGATTCAGGCAGAACGACCTCTCCGAGATGCTCAGCGACGAGAGCTACTTCGGTGCGGACCGGCTCTATCTGATGGAGGAACAGCACATGCGCAACAACTATAAAGGCAACAACACTCAGGGTGCGGGATACATCGCGGCTACCATTCCGGCTGGCAGACTGAGCATACTTGCGGGACTGCGCTACGAATACAACCACATGGAACTCATCACCAACACCCGCGACTATGAGGAAAGCCCGTTCAGCCACAACTATGAATACAGCGACCTTTTCCCTTCGCTGAACACCACCTACAAGATAAACGACAAGCATCAGGTGAGGTTCTCGTACGGAAAGACGGTGAACAGACCTGAGTTCAGAGAGGTGTCGCCGTCGGTGTTCTACGACTTCGACCTTGCATCCAACGTGGAGGGAAACACCGAACTCAAGCCCTGCTACATACAGAACGTGGACCTGCGCTATGAGTTCTACCCCTCGAAAGGCGAGGTGATATCGCTGGCGGCATTCTACAAGCACTTCGACTCGCCCATAGAATGGACCTACACCGTGGCTGGCGGAACAAACCTGATATACTCATACATGAACGCCAAATCGGCAAAGAGCTACGGACTGGAGCTCGACATACGCAAGGACCTGTCGTTCATCGGGCTGCCCGGCTTCAGCTGGTCGTTCAACGGAGCGCTCATCAAGAGCCGCGTGAACTTCGAGAAAGGGTCGAGAGAGGAAGACAGACCTATGCAGGGACAGTCGCCCTATCTCATAAACACAGGAATATTCTACAACAACGACAAGCTGCAACTGAGCGTGGCGGCTCTCTACAACCGCATAGGCAAACGCATAATAGGCGTGGGACGCAGCGAGGGAACGACGAGCGACAACGAGGCTCTGCGCGTGCCCGACAGCTATGAGATGCCACGCGACGTGATAGACCTGTCCGTCTCGAAGATGTTCGGCAGCCACTGGGAGGTGAAGTTCAACGTGCGCGACCTGCTCGCACAGACTGTATACTACAAGCAGTTTGCCGACGTGCACTACCAGGACGGCAGCCGCAAGGAAGTGCAGCAGATAACAAGGGCGTTCAAGCCCGGACGCAACTTCGGACTGAGTGCCGTATACAAGTTCTGAAAAAGCATCATAAAACAACATGACAACCATTCATACAATTAATAATTATGTTTAACCAAACAAGCATTATGAACAAATTCAAATTCTACGGATGCCTCGGCATCCTTGCCGCATCGTTCACATTCTGTGCCTGCGGCGACGATGATGACAACGGGAAAGAAACCGAAAAGAACGACGTGACATGGTCTACCGACGGCGGATTAAAGGCTTGCGACCACATCCTTTTCACTGCCGACGGCGACGCCAACGTAAGCGACAACGGCAGGCAGATAGGCAACGGCGACCAGGAGTTTGTCTTCACAGGCAAGCAGACCATAAAGAAAGGCACCTACATCCTCAAAGGCTGGGTGTACATAGCCGACGGTGCGGAACTCACAATAGAGCCGGGCACGATAATAAAGGGTGACAAGCAGACAAAGGCTTCGCTCATAGCAGAGCGCGGCGGAAAGCTCATCGCACAGGGAACAGCGCAGGAGCCCATCGTCTTCACATCAGAGGAGGCTAAAGGCAACCGCCGTCCGGGTGACTGGGGAGGCGTGATTCTCTGCGGAAAAGCGGTGAACAACAACACCGAGATGCAGATAGAGGGCGGTCCGCGCACCAAGCACGGCGGATCGGACAACAGCGACAACTCCGGCGTTCTGAGCTATGTGCGCATAGAGTTCGCAGGATATCCCTTCCAGACCGACCAGGAGATAAACGGCCTTACACTCGGTTCGATAGGAAGCGGAACGAAAATAGACCACGTGCAGGTGTCTTACTCTAACGACGACTCTTACGAGTGGTTCGGGGGAACAGTGGACTGCAAGTATCTCGTGGCATACAGAGGATGGGACGACGACTTCGACACGGACAACGGATTCAGCGGCAACGTGCAGTTCGCACTGTCAGTACGCGACTCCAATATAGCCGACACGTCGCAGAGCAACGGCTTCGAGAGCGACAACAACGCAAGCGGCTCGACAAGCTCGCCGTTCACTTCGGCTGTGTTCTCGAACGTGACTTTCATAGGTCCGAAGGCTGTAGACGCATCGTTCCAGAACAACTCCGACTACATAAACGGCGGCTCGGTGTATCCCAACAACGGCTCAAGCCTCGGACGTTTTCAGGCTGCCATGCACATACGACGCAACTCCCACCTGAACTGCTTCAACTCTGTGGCAGTGGGATGGCCCATCGGTCTGATACTCGACAACGAGAAGGGCGACACCCAGGGAGCCGCGACCGCAGGCACACTGAAGCTTAACAACATATGGTTCGCAGGCATGGACGTGCTCGGAACAGACTTCAACAAGATATACGAGGACGGTCTCTACGACTATGAGACAGGCACCGTTGACAACACAAAGAACTCATTCGCCCACACGTTCTTCGAACTGGCTGCGAACAACAACAGGCATTTCGACTCGGCTGACGGATGGTTCGACCGGACAGGATATATCCCCGCAGCAGGCAGCCCGCTCATCGGCGCGGCATCGTTCACAGAAGCCATACTCAACGGATGCACCGCAGTGGACTACATCGGAGCTTTCGCTGCCGGAGACACATGGCTCGACGGATGGACAAACTTCGACCCGCAGAACGCCGACTATTGATTTCCTTAACTGAAAAAAGAAGAAGAACCGGTGATTAAAGAAGACTCCATAGACTGAGATAAACGCCGGTTCTTTCTTTCGACAACATTATATATAAAAAGCGGCAGGCATGTCCGACGTTACAGTCTGAACCATGCCTGCCGCTTGTATTGCGTTTCCGGTCTCGCCGCCGCATTATTGTTTCTCGGCGAGAGCCTGCATTATCTTGCCTTCAAGCTCCTCGCAGAGTTCGGGATTGTCCTTGAGCAGTGACTTGGTGGCGTCACGTCCCTGTCCCAGCCGAGAGCTTCCGTAAGAATACCACGAGCCGCTCTTCTGGATGATGCCGCACTCCACGCCAAGGTCGACAATCTCTCCTACCTTTGAGATGCCCTCTCCGAACATTATCTCAAACTCCGCCTTGCGGAACGGAGGAGCCACTTTGTTCTTCACAACCTTTACCCTTACGAGGTTGCCGATAATCTGGTCGCCGTCCTTAATGCCCGTAACCTTGCGGATGTCGAGGCGTACGCTGGCATAGAACTTGAGCGCGTTGCCGCCCGTTGTGGTCTCCGGATTGCCGAACATCATGCCTATCTTCTCACGCAACTGGTTGATGAAGATGCACGTTGTGTTGGTCTTGCTGATGGTGGATGTGAGCTTACGCAACGCCTGACTCATCAGACGAGCCTGCAATCCGACGTTGTTGTCACCCATGTCGCCCTCTATCTCCTTCTTCGGAGTGAGCGCGGCAACGGAGTCGATGACGATGATGTCGATAGCCGAAGAGCGTATGAGCTGGTCGGCTATTTCGAGAGCCTGCTCGCCGTTGTCGGGCTGCGATATCCACAGATTGTCCACATCCACGCCCAGCTTAGCCGCATAGAAGCGGTCGAAAGCATGCTCCGCGTCGATGAAAGCCGCTATTCCGCCAGCCTTCTGCGCCTCGGCAATGGCATGGATGGCAAGCGTTGTCTTGCCGGAGCTCTCCGGTCCGTATATCTCAATGATTCGTCCGCGCGGATAGCCCCCCACCCCAAGAGCCGAGTCAAGGGCTATGCTTCCTGTCGGGATGACCTCGACGTTCTCTATATGTTCGTCACCAAGTTTCATGATAGACCCCTTACCGAAGTCTTTCTCTATCTTCGACATTGCCGCCTGAAGAGCTTTCAGCTTGCCCTCATTTGAGGCGGCAGCGCCCGTATTTTCCTTTTCCTTTGCCATTTAGGTTCTGTTTTCAATTATGAATGAATGTGGCGCACGCCGCGATCCGGCGACAGTCTGCCGTCAGAAGAGGCTGTCCGGGGCAGGCGTGCGTTGGGTTGTGCGATGAAAAATGCAGGCTGAGGAGTGTCAGAGTTCAAGATCCGCGTTGAAGATCTCATGCCATGGAAGTCCCTGTTTGTTGAGTTGCTCCATGAAAGGATCGGGATCGAACTCCTCGACATTCCACACACCGGGACGGCGCCACAGCCCTTTGAAGAACATCATGGCACCTATCATTGCCGGCACACCTGTGGTATAGCTCACTCCCTGCATGCCTGTCTCGTTGAAGGCAGCCTGATGCGAGCAGTTGTTATATATATAATAGGTGAGCTCCTTGCCGTCTTTCAGTCCGCGTATGCGGCATCCTATGCTTGTCTGTCCCTCGTAGTTCTGACCGAGATCCTGCGGGTTTGGCAGCACAGCCTTGAGGAACTGCAGCGGCACAATCTTCTTTCCCTCGTAGTCGATGGGCACGATGCTTGCCATGCCGATGTTCTGAATGACGCGCAGGTGTGTGAGATACTCCTGTCCGAAAGTCATCCAGAAGCGCGCGCGGCGTATCGTGGGATAGTTCTTCACGAGGCTCTCTATCTCCTCATGATGGAGCAGATAGCTTTCCTTCGGACCAATCTCCGGATAGGTGAGCGGCTTGTGTATCTCGAGAGGCTCGGTCTCCACCCACTTGCCATTCTCCCAGTAAAGACCCTTCTGGGTTATCTCGCGGATGTTGATTTCCGGATTGAAGTTGGTGGCGAAAGCCTTATGGTGGTCTCCGGCGTTGCAGTCGACGATGTCAAGATACTGTATCTCGTCGAAATGATGCTTTGCGGCATAAGCCGTGAAGATGCTTGTCACGCCCGGGTCGAAGCCACATCCCAGTATGGCTGTGAGTCCGGCGTCCTCGAAGCGTTTCTTGTAAGCCCACTGCCATGAGTATTCGAAGTGAGCCTCATCCTTCGGTTCGTAGTTCGCCGTGTCCAGATAGCTGCATCCGCAAGCAAGGCACGCCTCCATGATGGTGAGGTCCTGATAAGGCAGCGCGAGGTTTATGACCAGCTCAGGCTTGTAGTCGTTCATGAGAGCCTTGAGCTGTTCGACGTCGTCGGCGTCCACCTGAGCAGTCCTGATATTGGGATTGCCTATTGCCGCGACAATCTTGTCGCACTTCGACTTAGTGCGGCTGGCAATCATGAAATCTGTAAACACATCGGCGTTCTGAGCTATCTTGAACGCAGCCACGGTGGCAACGCCTCCCGCGCCAATCATTAACACTTTTCCCATATTTTCTCAGATATTAGTTGTTTTCAAGCAATTTATGAATAATGAACATCCATGCCGGACATTGCATGAATCCGCAAACTGACTCCGGAAGGAACGTCCGGCATGTCACTTCAGTTCGTCCGACCTTATGCCAAGGGCACTCATGAGCGAGTAGCCGAGTATTTCCTGTCTGAAATTGCCGCCGGGCATGGGCTGCATGGCGAACATTGTGACGCGCTTCTCGTCGTCCACGCGGCGGAGGATGTGGCACAGACAGTCGTAGAGTGCGGAACGACTGTCATCCGGGACAATCATTATGCGCCTTGTCTCCTTACCGGCACACACTGCCTCGACCACATCGGCGAAGAAGTCGTCGCGGCTTACGATGTCCTCCACTGGCAATGCCGAGATGGAGAACTCGCCGAGATTGTCCTTGAAAGCCTTGCCGTTGAGCTCACCGGCAAGATTGCCCGGAGCGAAATTTTCCAGTACGGCATGCTCACGGTCGTGTATGAGCACCACCTGTACGTGGTTGTCTCCCTCACGCACTCCGCCGTCGAGAGCCACGCAGTCTATCCATCTCGCCATGTCAGCCTTAGGTATGCGCCTGCCTATCATGCGCTCGAAATTGACTATGAGATTGAATGCCACGCGGTCGATATAGCCTGCATCGGCTATTATGACGTTCTCGCTCCACTTCACACTGTTGTCTGTCATGTTGTTCATATTAGCAAAGATAATGCAAACGAGAGGAAAGAAAGCTTGCTTGCTATTTCCCAAGTGCAGCTTATCTTATGCAAAGATAATGCAAACGAGAGGAAAGAAAGCTTGCCTGCTATTTCCCGAGTGCAGCTTATCTTATGCAAAGATAAGACAAATCGGGCGCAGAACAAAATAAATAAAAGGAATAGTTCCATTTATTTTTCATGCGGAGACAGAGCCATGTCCATGCCGTGACGATACGGAGAGGACGCACCATAGTACGGGAAGAGCCGTTTGCATCTGCCACCGTACGGCGAATGCGGCGGCGCACACGGGAACGCCCAGCCATGCCACACAGCAGACAAAAGAAAAAGGAGCCTGCCTCACGGCAGCCCCTTTCTGTTGATGAAGAAACATTTTTATGAAAATATTGATTATCTCAGCGCGTCCGCTGCCATTTTGAGCAGGCTTTTCACGTATTTGTCGTACGTTTCTGACGACATGTCGGTGAGCGTTGTACGGCACAGCGCACGTTCGTCCTTCGACAGCAGACTGCCCTTGCTCTTGCACAGACTGAGCATCCTGTTGGCTATGGTTGTCTCCATGGCAATTCCTGAATGTTCGCGCACGGCGTCCATGAACACAGAGCGCAGATTGCCGAAAAGGTCGAGGAACTTGGACGGGCTGTTCACATCGCCCAGCTCGTCTGAACCGTCATCCACAATGTTTCCGTTCTTGTATATCACCGTTTTGGTGTCGTTCTCGTTGTTGTATGTCACCACCGTCCCGTCAGGCAATATTGTTGTGCGCACCGCAACGTTCTCTTTCTTTTCTTTGTTCGCCTTCGGGTCGCGGCTGTATATGATGTGTATGGAGCCCGAGTAATAGTTGTGCTCGCCCTTGCCGTCCCTCACCTTCTCTTCATACCACACCAGGGCATAGCTCCAACGCCATGTGGTGTCGGAATCGTCCCTGAAGTTTAGCACTATGTAGTTGCGGTCGTAGTGTGTCCCGAATGTATATGATTTGGAGATATCGGCACCAAATGCTATATTACAAGTCTCACCGCTGCCGCTTCCGGCATCCTTCATCATTATGAAATATGCCTTGCCGCTGTCGTTGAGGAACGCCTTGCGAAGACGTTCCAGCTTGTCTATGTCAGCGCGTATGAGCCTGAAGCGTATTTCGTGGGACATGGCGTTCTTCCCCGCTTCGGGCACATATTCATTATTTTTATTATTGGATATGATGTATTCGTGACTTTTCTTGTCCTGCAGGAATTTGTCTATTGCCTTGCCGATGTGCTGTTGCGCAAAGACCGACATCGCAAGAACCGCCATCGTCAGCGTGGCTGACAGTCTGTATATTGCATTCATATATGTATGTTTTTTTATTGTTTGACAGATTATTGTTCGTTTTATCAATAGCGTCAGTACATCTCGCCGGCGTCTGACGCACCGTCTCCACCGTCCTGTCCGTCGTTATAGTTCACTCCAGCCATCTCAAGAGCCTTCACCTTGTTGAGCGTCCCGACATCGCGCAGGAGTGCCTCGCTCACCGCCTCTATGGCGCGCAGCTTCTCGGCAAGCAGCCTTTCGGCGGCAGCGATGGAGTCGGCAGGCACCCGTGTCTCAGGCACAACGTTCTCCGCCAGATATACCTTGGGAGGCGCAGGCTTGTAGCGGTAGCGTGAGACGCGGCGGCGTTCGGGCTTGCGCACAGGGCGTGCAGGAGGCAGGTCTGACGTGTCAGCCTCGGCAGACTCCGCACTGTCGGCAGGCACAGGCTCCACGCTCATAGCGACGGGCTGTCTGACAGGAGCCTCCGGAGCCTCACCCCGGGGCAGCACCATGACCATCAGCACGGCTACGGCAGCCGCAGCCGCCACGGCAAGCCACACACGGCGGGCACGGCGCGAGGGGCAGGCGGCAACCTTATCCTGCCCCAACGGCATGCCTGCATCGAAATATGCGAACATCTCCTTATACACTCTCCACTCACGGGGCACGTCGTGCGTGCGGTAGTAAGAGGCAAGGCGCGCTTCCTCCTCAATGGTGGTCTGTCCGTCCATGAAGCGTCGCGTGAGCTGTTTTATGTGTTCAAATTCGTTTGTCATAAGTGTCGTCCGTTTATTATTTTTCTTTTTCTGATGTCTTCCAATAGTCTCTGGCGCGCCCTACATAGGAGTGTCGCCACAGACGAAACAGCTATTCCCATTATGGCTGCTATCTCACCGTTGGTCTTGCATTCCACCTGACGCAGATGCAGCACCTGATATTCTGACGACGGCAGTCTTGCGAGCTTCCGGCTCAGCCACTGCTCGTTCTCAGCCATCTCAAGCCTTGTGTCGGGTCCGGGAGAGCCGTCGGTGATGAGAGGTCTGCCGTCGAGCGTAACAGGACGCTGCCTCCTCAGCGCCGAAACACTGAGATGCGCGGCAATGCTTACGGCAAGAGCCTCAACCGAGCGGTAACGGTCGAGCTCGTCGCGCATCGCCCAAAGCTTGAGCATTGTGTCCTGCGCAGCGTCCTCAGCCTCCTCTTCGGAGAGTCCGTAGTGACGGGCTACGCCAAGCACCTTCGCCCTTATTGCGGCGGCGATATTTTCAAAATCGTTCTGCTCCACTCTGGTATGGCTGTGTTTATCCGTTCTTATTCATCTCTACACCCGACTTTCGTATATATCAGGAGAAAGGCAGCGGCATGACGTCACACCGGACATGGCACCGTTCTTATGCCTCTCTTTATATGAGACGTATGAGGAATCGATTTCTAAACATGTTTAACACACATTAACACCAATCGCATCCGATATCATCCCGTCACCGCTTTCACGGGAGCGGACGACGCACACGGAAGAACGGCGGAATGCCTCCTGACGGTAAAAAATATTGACAGCAGAAAATAGCAAACCGGAAAGCGCGGAAGCCCGGAAACGCATCTGAAGCGCATAAATATACATACGGCGACGCCTGTTAATGCTGTCAGACTTGCAGAAGAGCCTTTTCCGCACCACTGAAACAGCTTTTCCGCACACCGATAAAGGCTCCGCCACCACATGAAAGAGGCTCTTCCGCATGCCGGAACGGGCTTTTTGGCGCGGCAGAAAAGGGCATATCGCAAGCATAGATGACATAAACCACACATTATCAACATCTTACACAAACCGCAAAATACGCGCGCAGAGCCGGACGGAGAATTTATTTTTTCGTACAGCCGAATCTCAGCGAGTTGGGCGGCAACAGTAAGGCGGCATGGCAAGCCCGCAACACAGGGCTCTCATCATATGAAATCCGCGCGCACGGACGGTCCGAATACCTCCTCAAAACATGTCATTTTGTCATACAATCTGCCAACAGCCGCAGCGTTTCCGACATTTGGCATGCCATTTGTTATTATGACTGCGGACGACTGTCCAAAGATAACATTAATTTGGAATAATAACAAGAAAAAGATAAATATTATGGGAAAGATTATTGGAATCGACTTAGGTACTACGAACTCTTGCGTTGCCGTGTTTGAAGGCAACGAACCTGTAGTGATAACAAACAGCGAAGGCAAGCGCACCACTCCTTCGGTTGTGGGATTCGTGAAAGACGGTGAGCGCAAGGTGGGCGACCCTGCCAAGAGACAGGCTATCACCAACCCGAAGAACACCGTGTACTCTATAAAACGCTTCATGGGCGAGACCTACGCACAGAGCCAGAAAGAGGCAGAGCGCGTTCCGTTCAGCGTTGTGAACGAAGGCGGTTATCCGCGTGTGGACATCGAGGGCCGTAAGTATACTCCGCAGGAGATTTCGGCGATGATACTACAGAAGATGAAGAAGACCGCAGAGGACTATCTGGGACAGGAAGTGACGGATGCGGTCATCACAGTGCCGGCATACTTCTCCGACTCTCAGCGTCAGGCAACAAAGGAGGCAGGACAGATTGCGGGTCTCAACGTTCGCCGTATAGTGAACGAACCTACTGCGGCAGCCCTTGCCTACGGTGTGGACAAGGCAAACAAGGACATGAAGATAGCCGTGTTCGACCTTGGTGGAGGTACATTCGATATATCTATCCTCGAGTTCGGAGGCGGTGTGTTCGAGGTTCTTTCAACAAACGGTGACACCCATCTGGGCGGTGACGACTTCGACCAGGTGATAATTGACTGGCTCGTAAACGGCTTCAAGGCTGACGAGGGCATCGACCTGAGCAAGGACCCGATGGCAATGCAGCGTCTGAAAGAGGCTGCCGAGAAAGCCAAGATAGAGCTTTCGAGCACAACATCTACGGAAATCAACCTGCCGTACATATCAGCCGAAGGCGGTGTGCCGAAACATCTCGTGAAGACTCTTACACGTTCGCAGTTCGAACAGCTGGCTCATGACCTCATACAGGCATGCCTCGTTCCGTGCCAGAACGCCATGAGAGACGCCAAGCTCTCAACATCGCAGATAGACGAAGTGATACTCGTCGGCGGCTCAAGCCGTATACCTGCCGTCCAGACACTCGTGAAGAACTACTTCGGCAAAGAACCTTCAAAGGGTGTGAACCCGGATGAGGTGGTTGCAGTGGGCGCATCCATACAGGGCGCAATCCTCAACAAGGAAGGCGGTGTGGGCGACATCGTGCTGCTCGACGTCACTCCGCTGACACTGGGTATAGAGACAATGGGCGGCGTGATGACAAAACTCATCGACGCCAACACAACAATACCTTGCAAGAAGAGCGAGACATTCTCCACCGCAGTGGACAACCAGACGGCAGTGACAATACACGTACTGCAGGGTGAGCGTCCGATGGCGTCGCAGAACAAGAGCATCGGTCAGTTCAACCTCGAGGGCATAGCTCCGGCACGTCGCGGTGTTCCGCAGATTGAGGTGACGTTCGACATCGACGCCAACGGTATTCTGAACGTTAGCGCAAAGGACAAAGCCACCGGCAAGGAGCAGGCAATACGCATCGAGGCATCGTCCGGTCTGAGCAAGGAGGAGATTGACCGCATGAAGGCAGAGGCAGAACAGAATGCCGAGGCTGACAAGAAGGAGCGCGAACGCGTGGACAAGATGAATCAGGCAGACTCGATGATATTCACCACCGAAAACTTCCTGAAGGACAACGGCGACAAGATTCCGGCAGACCAGAAACCGGCAATTGAGTCCGCTCTCCAGCAACTGAAAGACGCTCACAAGAACGGTGACGTGGCAGCAATAGACAATGCCATAAACAACCTGAACACCGTTATGCAGAACGCAAGCGCACAGATGTATCAGGGCGCACAGCCTAACCAGAACGCACAGGCTGACCAGCAGACCCAGAACAACAGCGCGAAAAACGATGACAACATTCAGGATGCGGACTTTGAGGAAGTCAAATGATTCCGATAAGTAAATACATAACAAACGACATGCAAAAGCGTGCAGCTCAATGAGTTGCACGCTTTTGCGTTTATGGGGCTCTTGGTTTCTATGCCTTTTTTACGCCCTTTTTTATCTCTTATTTGCGACATATTTGCATCACGTCTTATTTGGCGATGAGATACAACTTAAATTTATATAAACCATTTATAAAGAAAACAATATGCCAAGAGGTAATTACAAGATTCAAAGAGTGTGCGAAGAGTGCGGTAAAATCTTCACTCCTGCCACATTGATGTCAAAGTATTGTTGTTCAGCTTGTTCTAAAAGGGCATACAAGAAAAGGCAAATTGCAAAAGAGAAAGAAGCAATCCGACAGGCTTTAATCAGGCAAATACCATCGAGCAAAGGTTATCTTACCATTAAGGAAGCCGCATTGATTTACGGTATCAGCAAAGATGTCCTTTATCGTATGATCAGGCAAGGACTTCTTCCGGCGCACAATTCCGGCCAACGTCAGACACGTTTAAGCCGTCAGTATATGGATGAGCATTTTAAGAAGAAGCCCAGACAAAGGAATAAGAAAAACGAATCACTATCCTTCGAACCTAAGGACTGTTATACTATCGGACAGATAGCCAAAAAGTTTCATATCAACGAAGGTACTGTGCTTACGCATATACGCCGGAACTCCATTCCTACACGCCAAATCGGCAACTACGTTTACGTCCCAAAATCAGAAATAGATAAATTATATAAGTCGTTATGAAAAAAGCATTGCCCAATACCAAAGTGACTGTCAAGCTCAGAAAGTCAAGGTACAAGGAAGAGTGGTATCTGATTATCGAATCGTACCCGGTGTACAAACGAGGCTCAAACAGAGCAAGCCGTGTGGTTGAGTCAATCAACCGGACTATATCCACGCCGATTTGGGATAAATCATCCATCGCCCGTATCCTGCCGGACGGCAGTTTCAACTACAAGCCGAAGAGGGATTTGAACGGCATCATACAATGCCGCTCCACTATTGACCAAGAGGCCTGCATTTATGCCGACAATGTCAGGAAGTTGCGCCAGCATGAATATGACAGTGCAATCCTTTATACAGACAAGGAAAATGAGATTGCCGCACAGAATGAGCGTGGCGAACAGGACTTCATCAGGTATTTCAATGACATAATCGGCAAGCGTCATCCTAACAGTTCAAATTCAATTATCGTCAACTGGATGCGTGTGGGCGAACTGTTAAAGATATATTCAAACGGCAACCCTATTCCGTTCAAGAGTATTTCCGTCAAACTGCTTGAGGACATTAAGATATTCCTATTGCGTGCCCCGATGGGCGGAAACAAGAAGGGTACAATCTCGCAAAATACGGCATCCACCTATTTCTCTATTGTCAAGGCGGGACTGAAACAGGCGTTTATAGACGAATATCTTACGGTTGACATCAGCGCGAAGGTTAAAGGAATCAGCCTGATCGAAAAGCCACGTGTCGCACTCAGCATGAATGAAGTGCAGATGTTAGTCGACACTCCCTGCAAAGACGATACGCTTAAACGCGCGTTTCTTTTTTCAATCCTTACAGGCTTACGGCATAGTGACATTAAGCCGTTGAAGTGGAAACAGATTCAGCAGACAAGCAAGGGAACGTGGCAGGCAGTAGTTGTCCAGCAAAAGACAAAGAAACTCGACTGCAAGCCCGTAACCGCACAGGCATTACAACTGTGTGGTGAACGGCCGGATGATGATGAACGTCTGGTATTCGAGGGACTGACTGATATATCCTGGATTTCTCATCCACTTAAAGAATGGATAGAAGCGTCGGGTATAAAGAAGCACGTGACCTTCCATTGCGGACGCCATAGCTTCGCCTCACTGCTTCTTGAAAACGGAGTTGACATCTATACGATTAAATCCTTGATGGGTCATACAAATGTAAAAACCACCCAGATTTACACCCACATTGTTGATGCGGCAAAAGAGAAAGCAGCCAATACACTGCATATAAATAACCTGAATCAATATAAGTGATGGTGGTATTTTACACCATTGAGCATCAGCGATTTACAAAGATTTTGTTCTATCATACCACCGTCTGCCCCTCATGAAGCACCATGCTTTTTGAGGGGTTTTCTTTATTGTATTATTAAAAGCATAGTGTTTTTCTAACACCGCTCATGTTTTTATTCTATTAGTTACCTATCAAACGGACAAGTGTGTTAACGAGACTTAAATATTCCGGTGGAAAGTTAGGGGCCGGTTAGTGGTTGTCAAGCACCTATTTAGCACCCGTAAACATCCATATACTTTTGCGGCATCAACTTAAAACCGCAACGATATGGGATATACAGTTAATTCGTTGGAGGAAATGCCAGACGCATTGTCCTACCTTATCAAGACAGTGGAGGAACTTCAAACCTCAGTAAAAGCCCTGCAGCACAAGCAGGCAAATGCCACCACAAAGTGGATGGATATAGACGAGCTTTGTGCTTATCTTCCGTCGCATCCGGCCAAGCAGACCGTCTATGGATGGGTTTCGGCCAAACAGATACCTGTTCATAAAATCAACAAGGCTTTGGCTTTCCTTCAATCCGAGATTGATGATTGGCTGAAAAGCAAAGTCCACAAGACCCATGACGACCTGATGGCGAAGGCCGAGCAGTTTGTCAAATCCAAAAAGATTATCAGATGATATGGAAAAGACAGATTATTGCTTTTCGTTCTTCCGAAAGCCGGTTCAGAACATTGAGCCGTTGAGGGCGATAGGCATTGTGGATGTTTACCGCTACATAGTCGGCCATTATGCCCAACCGCAGACAGAAGCCCTGCGCTCGATGCAGTCTCCGGCGGAAGCCAAGATGTATAAGGCCACCCACTTTGACTATTGCACCTTTTCAGGACTCTTCCGCAAACGGAGTGAAAAGGAACTGATTATGCACTCAGGACTGATATGTCTGGATTTTGACAATGTGAAGGATATGGATAGTGTCAGGCAACAAATCCTCAACCATGAGTATTTTGATACGGAGCTGCTGTTCACCAGTCCTTCGGGCAATGGACTGAAATGGATTATACCCGTGGACTTGAAAGGCTGGGAACATCCGCGGTTCTTCAAGGCGGTCGCCAACTGCATACGTGCCACCGGACTGCCGTCCGTGGATATGTCGGGGAGCGATGTGGCACGCGCCTGTTTCCTGCCATACGACCCGCAAGCATACATTAACCCTAAATACACAGAAGATGTCAAAGAAAATATTTTCCGCCCAAGACTGGGAGAATGTCCCTTTTGAAAACAGTCAGCCGATAACACCGAAATTATTACCGGCTCCGATTCAGACCTATGATAATAAAAAGGAGGAAGTGGAATGTATCATTCGCGCAATAGAACAACGTGCCGTAGACATTGCACCGGAATATAAGGACTGGGTGGAATTGGGATTCGCCTTGGTTGACGGATTCGGCGAGGACGGTAGGGAGTATTACCATCGCATCAGCCGGCTCCATTCCGACTATCAAAGGGAAAAGACGGATAAGCAATATACTCACTGCTTACAGGCAAACGGGCATGGCATTACCCTCCGCTCGTTCTTCCATCTGGCTGGCAGGGCCGGCATTCCGCTAAATACGAAAAAAGAAACGGATTTATCCATTTTACCAAATATCCAAAATGGTAAAACGGGTAAGTGGATAAAATCTGCGGATGAGTTGCCCGCATTTCCTGAATGCGTATTCGAGCAACTGCCGCCTTTTTTAAGTGAAGTTGTCGGCAACTCCATTTCCGTTGACGACCGTGACACCATACTGATTGGGGCGATTGTCTGCCTGTCGGTCTGTTTCCACAATGTCTGCGGTGTATATGACGAACGTATCGTTTATCCCAATCTCTATCTGTTCGTTGTTGCAGATGCAGGAATGGGCAAGGGCGCACTGACATTATGCCGTGAGCTGGTAGCTCCTATCAATCATTTTCTGCACGAGCTGTCAGCGCGGATGGAGCAGGAGTACAAGGAAGCGATGAACGCTTACATCAAAAGCAAGAAGTCGGACGGTGCTACCATGCCGAAAGAACCGCCGATGCGTATGCTCATCATTCCGGCCAACAGCAGTGCGAGTTCACTGTTGAAGATATTGGGAGACAATGACGGCATCGGCCTGCTGTTCGAGTCGGAAGGCGATACGTTAAGCCAGACACTGAAATCGGACTACGGCAACTATTCTGATGTTTTGCGTAAGGCGTTCCACCATGAGTTAGTCAGTCTGAGCCGGCGCAAGGACAGGGAGTATTGTGAGGTCAGCAATCCGAGGGTGTCCGTTGCTCTGGCCGGAACGCCCGAACAGGTGCGCAGGCTGATACCCGATGCAGAGAACGGTCTGATGAGCCGCTTCTGTTTCTATATCATCCGCTTCAAGCGTGGCATAAGGAATGTGTTTGCCACAAGCGATATATCGCAATCCAAGAACACCATGTTCAGGATGTTGGGTGACAAGTTCTTCCACCTGCAAGAGGAGTTTCTGAACCGCGGCTGCTATTCCTTTTCCCTTCCCTTAGATTTACAACAACAGTTTATCGAATACCTCAGTCGGGTAAACGAGGAATGCTGTGATGAAGTGGACAACAGAATGCAGGGCGTGGTCAGGCGCATGGGATTGATTGCTTACCGAATAATGATGGTGCTGACCGCAGTCCGCCAATTAGGAAACGGGCACGATGTACAGACTTCTCAGGACGACATTATCCGGTTGGTCTGCCATGAAGCCGACTACCGTGCCGCCATGAGTATCTGTGACACGCTGCTCTATCATGCCGTCTTTATCTATCGGAATCTGTCAGGAAATCAGAGCAAACAGACCGCTTCCATCCTGCAGGAAACAGGCGTTGCCGCACGGAGGAACACCCTTTATAATATGTTGCCTGAAACTTTCACAAAGAAGGATTATGACGCTGCTGTTCTGGCTTTAGGAGAGAACGGCAGTACGGCTGCCAAGTGGATAGAAGCCTTTATAAGGAGCGGCAAGCTATGTCGGATTGAACAAGGTAAATACAAGAAGATTTTTTGAGTGGCCAGTTTGTGTTTTAGTGTCACTAAAACCTATGCGGCAGGCGAAACAACTGTCCACTCAAAAATGCTCAAAAAATCAATAAACCAAATCAGCATGAATACAGGAAATAAGAAGTCAGGAGGCCGTCCTAAGTTGGCGGACTATCAGAGACGCACGAGACGTTTTCGGGTCATGTTTAATGAGAATGACTATATTTATATACAGTCAAAGGCTGAACAGGCCGGATTGTCTGTCAACGAATTTTGCCATCAGGCGGCAATGGGCTGTGAGGTGAGCCAGCGCATCAGTCCGGAAATGGCTGCCGCCATCCGTGACCTCTCCGGCATAGCCAACAATGTCAATCAGATTGCCCATCAAATGCACATTCACGGACTGGAAGCAGTCTGCCAGCATTGCATTACCATCATCACTGAAATCAGCAGGATTATTGCACAGATAAAGAACGACAGCCATGATAGCGAATATTAAAACGAGAGTGGACTTTGTGGGTATTGTGAACTATGCCAACGACCTGAAGAACAGGAAAAAATGTGCCACGCTTTTAGCCTACAAAGGTGTTTGTGCCGTCAGCAATAAGACTATTGCTGACTCTTTCCAAATACAGGCATCCATGCGTCCGAAAGTGAAAAGTCCGGTAAAGCACGTGTCTTTGGCTTTCTCACCGCATGACGCCGCCCGTTTTTCCGATGACGAGAAAGGTGATGCGCTCATGGTGGAGATTGCACGGAAATGGATGGAGCGGATGGGGGTCCGCAACACGCAATATATCATAGCAAGGCACCATGACACCAGTCATCCACATTGCCACTTGGTATTTAACCGTATAGACAATGATGGCAATCTTATTCCCGATAGTAACGAAAGGATACGCAGCACGAAAGTCTGCCGTGCATTGACAGAGGAATATAGCCTTTACATTGCGCCAAAGAACAGCAAGGCAAGGAACAAAGCCCGGTTGCGTCCTCACCAATTACGGAAACACAACCTCCGTACCGCCGCTTTGGATGCGTTGGGTGAATCACACTCGTGGAAAGACTTTTTGTCTGCGCTGAAAGTCCGTGATACAGACATCCGTTTTAACCGGAACAAAGCGTCAGACAATATCCGTGGCGTGTCTTTCAGTCAGGGTGAAACCTGTATGGCCGGCTCTGCGCTTGACCATGACCTGAGTTTTAACAGCCTTTGCACGGCATTGGGCAGTCTGACGGAAGAATTGCTCCTTCAACCTCATCAGGCTGTCATCTCCAATGCTGGTGGTGGAACCAGCAACAGCCTCGGTTGGCGTGACGATAAAGACAAGAACGTCCCAAAGAATGAACCATTTTACAGACCTTTTAAACGTAGAAGATAATGAAAGAAGATGTCATAGCTGCAAATCTCGCAAATTTGCGTCAAAGTGTTAATGAATTAAAGAAAACTGTAGATAAACTGAATGATGGTTCACAGAATCATGAACAGACTGCAAAATCAGCCGTTGACGAACGAACGGTTTACAACAGTGTGGCAAAAAGTTTCTGCACTTGCTGGAACGATGCTTTGTCTGTTGTGAAAAAGTCTGTCAGAAAAGACAGTCCATTCAACGTGCCGTTCTCAATGTGGCTGCCAAAAGTGATTGACTTACTCAAACGGAAAGCCGGCCTTATTGACTACATTTATCTCCACGTATGCGATTATAACCAAAACCGGATGAAGATTGAATGCAACACGGAGAGAATCCTTGAGCGGCAGGATGAGATTCTCGCAAGAGTAAACGAATTGAACTGTCCGCTAACAATCATTCCGCCCAATATCAATGGTCTGTTTATACGTGGCATTTATGTCAAACTCCGTTATATCATAATTGTGCTTGTAGTCATCTTGACATGGGCGGTTGCAGCTTCAGTCAGTAGTCTGAAATACAAAGAAGAAGCGTTTGCCTACTATTCGATGTATCGCGCCGTTGAAGAACAGCATCAGCATTTAATGGAAGTAACAAATACCAATCCGAAAAAGACTCCGGACTGACATCCTAACTTTTATGGTTCATCTGATTTTCCACCATACTGTGATTGTGGTTCAGCTGCCATTAAGCTGTCGTCTTGTTCCGGCATTTTATAGGTTTTAATTTCCCTGTCTTCAAGATAGATGTGATTTAGTGTATAAGCCAGTGATTCAAGCGTCTGATTGCGGACCTTAGGCTTTAACTGACACTCCCAAACAGTGATACAATGCCAGCCCATCGCTGCGAGCTGGCATTGTTCTTTTTTATCTCGTTCTTTATTATGTTCTATTTTATTTTTCCAAAAATCAATATTGGTTTTAGGCAAACGGAAGTATTTACAATTCTCATGACCATGCCAGAAACAGCCGTTCACAAAGATGACTGTGCGGTATTTACGTAGCACCAAATCAGGATGACCGGGCAGGCGTGGATGGTTAAGCCGATAGCGGAAGCCTCGGCTGAAAAGAAACTTCCGTACCAATATTTCAGGCTTGGTGTCCTTTTCACGTATTGCTGCCATGTTACGATGGCGTTGTTCTTGGGTCAATCTGTCCATTATTATTCTATATCCTTGATATTACTTGAATTTTTCACAGTATTTAATATGATTTGGGAAAAGTTTTTCGATATGGGTAATTATGGCTTCACATACTTCTTTATAATCGTCATCTGTTAGCGGTTCCTGTTCACTTCTCCAGCCTCCATGAGAAAGGTCATTTATAAATATATATGATTTCTTATCATGGGGAATATTTTTATTGATATAATCTAAAATACTATCATTTGATATTTCTAAATTTTGAAATTTAATAAGTGTTTCTATAATATGTCTAATTGAATTAGCTGTTGTATGTTTTGCTTTTTCTCCTTTTCGCGCTATTTTATAAATATCTATTAGATGACTGATATACGGAACAGTAAAATTTTCATTAAAATCAATAAGCTCGTCATTTCTTAGTAACAATTTTTTCTCCATTATATTATTTGCACACAAGATCCTCATAAAATCATTGTTATGCGTTAAAATTATCATTCTTTCCTTATCGATTTTATTAAGTATTAACTTTAGGTCACGTATAACTCCACACAAAGTATAAACATAATTAAAATCCATACTTGATATAGGATCATCAATAATGAAAAATAGATTTTGATAATCTTCCTCTTTTTCAATTTTTAAATATGTGTCACCTAAGTAGTATGCAAATGCTATTATGTTTTTTTCTCCTTCGCTTAGAACATTCTTTACTTGTCCTTTTTCAAGTGATGTTTTATTAAAAATCAAATTAAAATCATCTTCATTTAATGTATATTTACCTGAAAAAAAATAATCAAGAACGCGCTTGATTGTTTCATATACTTTTTTCTTTCTACTGACTTTGTTTGCTTCTTTACGTTTTTGTATATCTATATTAAGTTTATTATATTCATTACGTAATTCATGTAGTTTCGATATTTCTCTATTGTATAAATTGGTTAGATGTATATAAGTCGATTTGCATATTTCTTTCCTGATACGTTTATTTTCATCTCCTATCTTATTTTTCTTTTGGTTAATTATTTTTATTTTCCCATTATTACTATCTATTATTTTATTGAATTCTATGATGGCACCATTGATCCCTGATAGAATTGCTTCATCTACTGTAATTGGAGTATTTATATTCCTAGACTTTTTATCTGTTAATTCTATTAGTTTCTCTAAATAGTCTTTTAATCTAGTTACTATAGAACAATCTTCAAAACCGTTATCTTTTAAAGTTGGTATATATTTTATCTTATATTCATCATACAAAACTTTCCTTCTAGATATTACAGTTTCTGTGTCAGACAAATTATGTATATATAAATTTAATCTTTTGGTATAATCTTGAAATACCCGTATACATTGAGCTTCTACATCAGTTAAAAAAGTAGTGTAATTATCTATTAGAGAAATTGCCTTTTCTGTCAATTCTTGTTCGCAAAAAGGACAATATTTCTTATTTTCATTATATAATCTAAGGCCCTGTTCTATAAAATCTTGTTTCTTCCTAATTTTATCTTTAAACGTCTCGGCAAAAGAACTTAATGTATATGATTTGTTCAAATCATCACAAATTTGTGATATATATTCAGTATCAATACATACATTATCAATGTATTGAATGTCTGCAAGGTTTTCAGGCATAGATTTAATTTTGTTATAATCTGAGAATAATTCATCCAGACTTTTTGTTTTTGTATCTATTTTCTTTACATCATCTAATATTGTGTTTATATCTAAAAACTCTTTATATTCCTGCAGCCTTTTAATATCTCTAATTGGGTCTATATTATCTTTTATATAGGTTTGAAGTGATTGAGATATTTGTGCTTTCAATTTACATCCATCCTCTTCTATTTTTTTTAATTTAATTTCGTCGTTTGATAAATCAATATGTATTTTCCCCAATATATAGCCTTGAATATTTGGATCTTTTTCATAATTCAATACTTGTATATTTTCTTCAACATAGTCTTGATTGAAAACATGATATAAATAATGTGGCTTCACCAATGTTGGTGAAATATTTTTTTGTATAGTTAGATTGATATTTTCAACAATGTTTCCTTGCTTATCCTTTATTTTAAATATGAAGCGGCCTGAATTATATCCAAATCTGATTAAAGAATCTGTAGGATTTAAATTGGTGTCGGATTTTAAGTTTTCAATAGGTGTGTCGAATAGTCGAAATAATCTACTTATGAATGCCTTTCCTGAGCCGTTATTTGCAAAAATAGCGATTTTAAGAGAACCAGTTAAAAAATCCCTATGTAGATTGTCTAATGGAGCAATATGTTGACATCCAATAGTAATATTGATTTTGCCTCCTGCCATATTAATATCTATTTGAAAGATTAGTTGTTATTTGTTGTGATTTCTTCAATATTTGCATATTGAGCATCGTACCTTGTTGTTGGGGTATATTTCTTCATAGATGAATGCATATCTGAAGCATCTAATTCTTGTGAATTATCAATTTCTATCACAACATAGATCTCAGCTGTGTTTACGCTTTTATATATTCCAGATTCCACTTCCTCTTTAAATTTGACAAGACGAACATTTTTCACATGAAAAAGATGTTGCCCTATGTCTTTGCGAGTGTGGAATAGTACATAGCCTATAGAGTGAAGATTCTCTGCGATTTCTATGCCATCCCTTGTATATTTGACGCCAACCGCAAGTTTACCTGTCGGAATAAATCTCGAACTTTTTACATCATAACTTTCCATCATTACCATTAAGACACCATTTTTTGCGGTTTTTGACGGTTTGCATTCTTGTTTCATAGATTCCTGTAAGACTATTCTCGGCTCGTCTCCCAACTTACATTCTGCAATGTAAAATGATTTTGCAAGTTCATCTAGCAGATATTTATTTGAAACTTCATTTTCTTTGCCGTTATCTAATGCTAAAGAATAGATGGTGTTATCCCTAAAAGGAGTATAGATTTTACCTAATAATTGTTTAAAATGCTTTTGTATATATTCCTCACCGTTTACATCCGGATGGGCCTTCATCGCGTAAAAGTTATAATCCTTTTGCAGCCAATCTTGGATTTCTTGTCTGAATTTATTGCGAATCTTTGTTTTCCATTCTGTTTTTTGAACGGCATTATTACGAGCATACAGGGATAAAACAAACAGAAAGTTCACGTCATAATGGAATAGCAGTAATGTGTCACGGTCAAACAGTCTGTTCTTAAATTGTATCTTTTTATATTTGTTGTGCTTACGGTCTGTTTTTTCTATGCCGTCATCTGAGTAATCAAAGTTTTCGTTGAGTTTTGCGGAAATAAAGAAGTTGGGTATGATATTATACCCTTCTGTTACATCGTCACGCAATTTTACACCAGACAGAGTTTGTTTGCCATCGTTGAAAATATCCAAATTCCATTGTATCACGTTCCGAGCATAGGTATATTGCTTGTAAACAGATTCGTTTCCTATTTCATGCCCGATTTTGTAATACTTACTGTCGCCAATGTAGTATGTCTGCTTTTCCTCACTGTCAATCAGGCTCCGTGCCGTAAACAGATGGTCAACAATCTTACCGTCTTCCTGCTGCTTTTCCATCCCATCAGGTAAAGGGTTGTCGCCTACAAGCTCGTCAATGATAGCTTCGAACACAATATAAAAGCTCTTCACCAACAAGTACTCACGTTTTTCTGTAGTAATGAATATTTGCCTTGTCTCATCAAAGAAAGCATAACAAAGCTGCCACAATTGTAACGCTTTATCTGAGAAGTACTTGTATTTGATTTGTCGCAATCTCCGTGTACCAAAACCTTTAAGATAAGTTTCGAAACGTTTCCCTGTTATCAGTTGAAATTGGCAGACTATATCTTTCGGGAAGCCATATTCGTCACCAATATAGTTCAAAATGGAGAAGAAGATGACTAACAGTTCTTCATCAAAATTTATCTGTCTTTTCTTGTTAATTGGATTCAAATAAATTGGTTGCCCATTTTGCACTATGGCGGTTGTAGTGCTTATTGTACGTGTCCAATTTATTTTATTCATTCCACAGTGCAAGTTCTTCACTATAGTAAAAAAGAAACTACGGTTGTCTTTGTTAAACTGTATCAACGAAAGTAATATGTCGAGGTAGGTATTACTTAATCGGCGATGCCCATTGCCGATTTGTGCAATATGTCTGTGGTAGACAATTTCCGAATTTCCCTCTTTGCTGTTTTTGTAAACCACTATGGCACGGTAAATCCATACGGCAAACTTATAAATGAAGTTTCGTTCAATCGGACTAAGAGGATTATTTTCATTCAGATTTATTACATCTTCTGGCCTGTACTTCCCGAACACTAATTCCGATTTGTCGTTAAGTAATACTTTGGGGAGAATAAAGACGCAATCCTGCAATACGGCATTGTAATAATACCCCACATACTGTATTGACACTTTGCCCTCTACATTCTCCAAGGCATCAATGCCATGAAGAACGTCTTTTACATCTACTGCATCATATTGGTGTTCTTCTATTAGTATGCGCATTTGTTATGCAGGGATTTCTGTTATTGTAATACCAAGGTCTGAATTATTGATTGCACTCATGAACTCGTTGATTGTATCACGCAATTTCTGATTTTCGGGATAATGCATCCATCCGTCTTTGTTCACCCAAATTGAATTTCCGTCCGAGCATTTAATTTCGTATGAATAATTAGCATATTTTGGTTCCATACTGTCATGTTCTTCTTTATTGCATACGACCCATGAGCGCATCGAACATTTCTTGAATGGCTTCCATACATCAATAACTTGCTGTGCCGACATTTCGGGGTGCATTTTCACGTATTCCTCAACAGCGGTGTATGGAACGGCATTTATATATTTTATCTCTTTTCCGTTTACCCTTATAGAAATGTTGTTTGGAACATTATTGTTTTCATCATCTCCTTGTTGCCCTGTAGCATCCACTCCCAACTTTTTCAGAAACGCTTCTACTTTATCTTCTTTTACTTTAGCGTCTTTGCTCTCGGCTGTATAGAATTTGTCAAAGGTCACCGTTTCGCCGTTATCATCCTTGAATATGTTGCTGTCAAAGTCATAATCTTTAAATACGTCGTTCCACAAATAGAACATTACTTTTCCGACAAATGTTTCTGCCGATATTTCATTATTAATTGCCTTGCAGAAAAAGTAACCCAGCTTCTTGTCTTCCGAATTTGTGGTTGAACCTATCTGCGTGTTTATTTTTTCCAAGAAATTCCACCAATTATACTTATTTCCATTCACTTTGATTGTCCAACCCTTATTTGCGTTTGATATTGGAATGTATTTCCAGTCCCAACGTCGTTTGAAAGCACTGTCTATCGGGAACAGACTTTGGTCACTCGTGTTCATGGTCGCCCAAATATAAAGGTTGTCTGGTAAAAGGAGTATGTCGCCGTTAAATACTTCACTTACTACATTGCGGTTATTATATAATGCGTTTATTTTGTTCGCATTTACTACACTCAAGCCATAAAGTTCTTTTTTCAACTGCTTTTGCATATCAGCATCAGCTTTTATTGGATATTCAGAAAACCCACTTTCATTACGGTCAAGTAATTGAAATAAATCACCGAATATCTGTGCACAGTTTCCGCGGTTTATTTCTTCTATAACAAGAAATTGCTTCTTTGGCTCATTTTCGCCAGCACCCGCATATTTCCTCCATGCAGCAATATACGCTTGCAGAAAAGCCTGTGCAACAAATTCATAAACAATCTTTGTCTCTTTACGCTTACTTCCATCCTCATTCTCTACTGCAACAGCTTTTGTTCCAATTACTGTCATCACAGTTTCTTCAATAGTAGTCGGCTTATAAGCACCAACAAAAGTTGAATAGTCTGTGTCAGGATGAAATGTTGTCCTTATCACATCCTCGTTTGCAGTCAGCTCGTTTATAGTGTGCGACTTGCCTGTTCCAGGTGCGCCATAGAAGATTTGTTGAAGTGTATAACTGTGTGTTTGCGTAACTTCTTTTATGTTGTTTTCCGCACCCGATTCACCATCTATAATAGCTTGAACTAAATTCTGCTTATCTGATAAAAAAGCACATAAATCTGCAACAAATGATTGTGATGCGTTAACTAATCTTGCAAGGCTAAGAATAGGTGATACATAAAAATCTCCTCTATCAATAGTTTTGGCACCTCCCCACCATGAATAGTCTGTAATGAAGCGAATTAAATTTGATTTAGACTCATCACTACATTGAAGTGTACTTATAGCTTGTTTTTCCTCATCTGTAAGTTGATTGCCATTTAATATTTTAAGACGTTCTTTTGTCGTAATTTCTAGGGCAACTTTTTTATATTTCAAGAGTTCATTATAATATTCTGTAAAGTATGAGGCAATATAAAACCATTGGTTAGGCATATAGATTTTCAATATACCATTTTGATTCCCTGCAGTTTCTATAATAGCGGAGTATTGGTTGTATATAATCGTATTACTATTTATAGATTTCACTTGTTCTTTGAATATGGAAGGCAAAACGAAATCTGCACCGCTATACGAGTTGAATCTTGCAACTGCATTTTCTGACATTTTCTGTAAATCTTTTAATTCTTCCATATTTCTTAAGCTTCTAATAACTGTTCAACAATTTCTTTTGCAAGTCTTTTAATTACAGGAATTGCCACGCTGTTCCCAAATTGACGATAAGCTTCTTTTCTTGATACAACTATATTATACTCCATATTGTTTTCTGAATTTAAGCAATATAAACTATGTGGATTTTGCCATCCATTTCCAATAATATAATAGCCTTGTAGTCTTCCAGCTTCCACTGGAGTCAATCTGCGAGGATTAAGTCCTTTGTCTGACTGGTCAATAAGAATCTCACTTCCATCTTTCCAATAACGAGCCGATATAGTACTACAATACACACTATCACCTGTGAACAAGGAATAGCCAAATCCTTTCCCATTAGCTTTATTCCTTTTTTTTCTCTCTTGGTGTCCAATCCACATTTTATCACTAATCGTATAATACTTGTCGATTGTTGCTTCTGGTTCAAATATATCAGAAACCTTTGTCTTTATAACTTCATCAGCAATGTTTTTCCCCTTTTCATAAATCGTAGTTCCGTCTGGCCTTACACCATAAGGGAATCTAAAATTATTAACATTTATCAAATCTTTATACCATGCAATTATAAACAATCGCTCTCTATTCTGAGGAACTCCAAAATATTTAGCATTAAGTACTTCAAAATTATATTTATATCCTAATTCAGAAAGAGTTGCTAAAATTGTTTTAAGAGTTTCTCCCTTCATATGATTTTTAAGTCCCTTTACATTTTCTAAAAACAATATTTTGGGAGGAATACCAGCTTCTATCTTTTGCTTGACAATGTTCGCAATATTAAAAAACAAAGTTCCCCGTGTATCTTCGAATCCACGTCTTAGACCAGCTATAGAAAATGGTTGACAAGGAAAGCCACCACAGCAAACATCAAAAGGGGGTATCTCAGCGGGATCTTGCAAAGTTATATCATAATTAAAGAGTTTATAATCATTTGCGAATAATTCAGGAGATATATTCTTATAATTGGCTTCATAAGAAATGCGTGCATTTTTGTCTAATTCACTAGCAAAAACACATTTCATACCAACAGAATGCATAGCTTGGTGAAAACCTCCAATGCCTGCAAATAAATCAATAAATGTATATTGTTTCTTTTTTATCATGTTATGAATGCTGACTATGTGCCAATTGAATACATTATTTTATACTCATTGCACAAAGAAAAGAGTTTTATTTCACTCTATTTATTTTTAAAATCCTCAAACCGTACCAAGTCTGTTAGCTCAACATCTAAAAGTTTTGCTATTTTCATCAGATTCTCTAAATCTGGCTGACTGGTATTTGTGCACCACTTAGAAACGGTTGAAGGTGTGACGTTCAGTTGCTCTGAAAGCCACTTATTTGTCCGTTTCTTTTCAGCTAAGACAACCTTAAGCCTATTTAAATCTTCCATACAAATTCTAATTTTGATACAAAGATAGTGAATTTAATTCACTTAATCGCAGAAGATGTAATTTTATTATGACTGTTTGTTATAACTGCCCCTTAAGATGGCGACTTTGACGTATTCTTTTCTTTTTCTCGCTTCTCTTTTACTTTATCAAGCCCAGGCAACTTCTTAGACAACGTGCTTTCTCCAGCAGGGAAATAAGCCTTAAAAACCTGATATAGGAAATTTACGATGTCGCTACGTTTCTTACCCATATTTGAGAAAGCGGAATAAACGAAGTACATAAGCTCTTGCTGGCTACACTCTTCTTTCGGCTGGATAGTTATTGAAGGTAGAAGTATTAAGTTATGTTCTGCAAATGCGTATGCACTGGCGAGAATGGCTTTCTGTTCATCTTCGCTGAACATCTTGATTTTTCCGGCAAACCATTCAAGTTCTTCTTTTTGGATAGATTGCTGTTTTTCGTTCTGATGTTCCATTATGGCAGCTACTTTCTCCTGCTCTTTTTCCGTAAGTGCTTGTTCAAGAACACGGTTCTTACGTTTCAAGACATTGTATTTCTCCATGCAGGCTATGTAAACGCAAAAGTAACCTATTGCTATGGCGAATACTAAAATTGCCTGGAACCGAAGTTTGGATGCTGAGGTCGGTAAAGCATCAATGTAATTGCAGATAATCGGTGCAGCAAACAATACAAGTGCAGCACAGACATACATCATCCGAACCTTGACTTTTTGACTTGCAGGTGAAACACCCATAAGTAACGCAATAACCAGAACCGCAACCAATAAGATGAATACCAATATAAATACTGTCATGCGTCACTTCCTCCCTGTTGTGGCTTTGCAATTATACGCCAATAACCTCCGCGGTCTGCACCTTCTCTGACAAGCAATCCTTTGGCTTTTAGGTTGGCAATTTGCATTTCAATAGCACGCTTACTAACCCCTATCTTTTCAGCCATTTTGTCTTGGGATATAGAACCGTCAGAAATTACAAGGTCAAGAATGCTTTGCGCTGTTCTACCCAATCGTTTCTGTTTCACCGAAGTTTTTTGTAAATCACCGAAGTTTTTCACCGAAGATTTTTGTGGTTCACCGAACTTTTCGACCGAACCTTTTCCGTTTACACCGAACCTTTTCACCGAACCTCCTTCATTTACAGGGTACTTTTTGAGGGTACTATTTACCCTCTTAGCCACCTCTTCTACGGGTATTCTTCCGCTCTCACCCCAATTCAAATTATAGAATGTCGTAAAGAAAGAGGATGCTTCGGTCTTATAATGCGGTTCTTTTCCTGGCATGAAGTTGGGGAGTTTCTCCGTCAGTTCACGCATTTTGCGCAGGCCGGAACCACGTTTCTCCATATAGTCGAGCTGGGTAAACATATCGGCGATGACGGGGTTGCGGCGTATTGACGGGACATTATAAATGTCGCGGTCTTGAATCTGTGTGCCGTCAAGCATGGCACCAGGCGAAACTAACTCTATACGGTCGTCATAGATGTCAATGTGTACTTCACCACCCATTACGGTATAATCTCTGTGAATCAGATGATTTACCAATCCTTCAAAGATGGCACGGTCGGAATAGTCAGGCAGATTGAGGCGATAGTCAGGCATTTTGACCCATCCGCTCATGGTGTAGTTCTTGATGAAATCCATTCCGTATTTCAAGAGCAGGACAAGGTTAGCCCGATGTTCAACTGAGCTTATCGCGTCATCTTTATAAAGTCCCGTCCAACGGGTACAGAATATGCGGGATTGGAAAACGGTACAGTTATCCACAAATAACAATCCGGCATTGGTAAGTTTTCCGTCAGAAGTCACCAGCCCGAATGATTCCAAATACTTGTCGTTCCACTCCTGATGGGTCTGCTCACGGAATGTATTGGCAAGGATGACAAACGACTGTTTACCGGCATCCACTTGCGTTGGAAGCGAGTCCCATGTCATGTGCGTACCTTTCAACACCAACGAAAGAAGTTGTTGAGAGTTGCATTCAACGCTTTCATTTCCGACCCTTACATAAGCCGTGCGTGTTCCGTCCTGATAGTAGTAATAAGGTGTCAAAGCACCAGCCTTCACTTTGACTTCAAGCAGGGTGTGCCCTTCATGTTCAATCGGGATAAGCTGTACTTCCGGCACGGGGTCGAGCCGTGCCTTTATCATTTCACTTATAAACTCGGCATCCGCCTGCGGGTTCACCAAGCCTACAATTTCTCCTTCATCGCTTACGCCGTAGAACAAGCTGCCACCATCCGTATTGGCAAATGCCGACACGGATTTGAGCCACGACTTCACTTTCTTGCGTTCCAGCATTTCCTTGAAGTCGTAAGAAGTACATTCTGCTATAAGTCTGTTATCGTGTATCTGCATGATTTTTTCGCCGTTATACGGGTATAATAAACCAATATCGCAGACAAAGTTAGTGATAATATCTAAGAATCTGTTAAAACCTTTGTTATCTTTTGTTTTTTAGGAGATTGTTTCTGTTTTGAAGCGATTTTCTATAAAGTCACTTTTATAAAATTATTTTCAGTTCAAGTGATTTTTGAATAAAGAGGCAACTACTGAGAAAAATTCGGTTGTTCAAGAATAAAAAGTGGTCGTTTCCAAAGTGGAAATAACCACCCAACCAATGCGATAGAGGATAAGATTCAAACGTCATAAATTGGGTTATTAAGCTGAAACTATTGAAGAAAACTTCCATGATGTTATTTTAGGCTGTCATTTAACATTGATATTTTTATTGTTTTTCTTTCGTTATTTTCGGCGAAAAATCGTACTTTTGCGACATAGAGCTGTGGTTGCTTATGGATGCTTATTTTCGGATTTGCATGATATTTGCAACACGTTCACGCAAGTCGCTGACAGATATAACGTATTGATTTTGAGGAAGTCAAATAAATATCGTAATTAATAATAAGGAATGGGGCATGATTGCAAAATTGTGCCTCATTTTTTTAGTTTCATCTATATGGGCAAACAATTTATAAGAAAGAATAAGGAAGACAAGCCTGTTGTGGCAATTTGCTACGACTTTGACAAGACATTGTCTCCTGATGACATGCAGGCACAGGGATATATCCAATCTGTAGGTTACGAGATTGAATCTTTCTGGAAGGAGTCTAACGGTTTAGCAGAAGAAAACGATATGGACCAGAATCTTGCCTATATGTTTACTATGATTCAGAAAGCACATGGGAGATTCATATTCAACAAAAAGACTTTGATGGACTACGGAGGACAAGTGAAATTGTTCCCCGGTGTTGAGAGTTGGTTTGACCGTATCAAGGAGTATGGCAAACAGAAAGGTGTCATTGTAGAGCATTACTTTATTTCATCAGGCTTGAAAGAAATGATTGAAGGGACAAAAGTGGCATCGAAGTTTGAGAAGATTTACGCCAGTTCGTTTTATTATGATAAGGATGGAGTTGCCCAATGGCCGGCGCAAGTAATCAATTACACAAGCAAGACACAATTCCTTTTCAGAATAGAAAAAGGGACATTAGACGTCAACGATTTTGGTGTGAACGATTACTTTGCACCTGAAGATATACGGATTCCCTTCCGTAACATGATTTATATAGGAGACAGCGATACGGATATTCCGTGTATGAAACTTGTAAACACGAATTGCGGGCATTCCATCGGAGTATACAATCCTGAGACCAAGGATAAAAGGAAAGTGTATAAAATGATGGAAGACAAGAGAATTAAATATTTTGCACCGGCTGATTATACGTATGGTTCTGAGTTAGACTGTTTGGTGAAAGCCATTATAGACCAGACGGTGTCAAACGAAAAACTGATGTCCATACATTATAAAAATAAAAGAGAACAGACGAGCCAGGATGTCGGTACAGCGAACATAGAGAATAAAGAAAAAGAGAAACTGATACTGGATTTGGAAAACAGTAATAGTTTTAAACAGACTCATTCAATAATTGCACAGTTAAAGAATTATGCGTCTTGGACTGTGAAAGAAATAGAACAGCTTGAGAAAATAGCACAGAAGAATATTCAGGTGTCATACATCATCAACGATGAAGATATAAAAGAGTTCTACGACTCTATAAAATGATGTTCATTTTAAAGATTCGTTTAAGCAGCTTTTCAAAATCAAGCGATATTATAAAATTACCCATATGTTATATATCTCTTTGTCATCATCCTATGCGCTGTTCAGGGTTTCATCCCAAAGTCTCATCGGTAGTGTAGCAAGCCACACTCACACTTCGGACTTTTAAATTCAGATACAGAACAGTAAACAATATGATGGCAATTTATTTTGAGTGTATACTTATTATAATATCCGACTCTGACATTATTCGTCCAATATTGTTATGATACTATGACAGAGACACATCAGTAAGACAACAACGAGAAAAATAACTCATCATTTTGGCTTATAACGAACATGTTTCAGTTGATGTTTCACGCTATTGTTTCTTCGCTTTCTCCTCCTTTCCATATAAAGGTTCCGGTTCTGCCGCCATAAGATTATTATCACTTTCCAGCATTTCATACTTTTTCACCTTACGGTCTTCAAGAAAAATATGATTCAATGTGTATGCCAATGACTCCAATGTCTGCATCCGGATTTTAGGTTTTAACTGACATTCCCATACAGTGATGCAGTGCCAGCCCATCGCAGCGAGCTGACATTGCTCCTTTTTATCACGTTCCATATTCCGCTCGATTTTATTTTGCCAAAACTCTATGTTGGTCTTAGGCAGACGGAAGTATTTGCAATTTTCATGACCATGCCAGAAACAGCCGTTCACAAAGACGACCGTGCGGTATTTACGCAGCACCAAATCCGGGTGACCCGGCAGACGTGGATGGTTGAGCCGATAGCGGAAGCCCCGGCTGAAAAGGAATTTCCGCACCAATATTTCAGGCTTAGTGTCCTTTCCACGTATAGCAGCCATGCAGTGGTGGCGTTGTTCACCGGTCAGTCTGTCCATTTATCAGTTCCATGTTAAACATAAAGTCTTTACAATATTGCTTTATTATATGTATACAATTTATTTCGTATAACAGAAATATTATCACTTTTGCATTTTGTGACATGCTCGCAATCTATTCTATAAGAAGAAGTGAATTCCTAATCATATCTGTATCATTCAATTACACAAAAAGAAGTTGTTACGCACTGCATACACACTTTCACGCCCTACCTTAACGTGAGTTCTACGAATTGTAAGTGTCTGTAAATTTGGCGATTAGCGAAAACTGTTGTAACTTTATAGTGCTAAAATACAAAGAATTACAAACAATAATCGCTATGATCACCAAGGACAAAGTTATAGAAATATTCTGTATGGCAGACGACTTCTGCAAGTTTTTTTTGATGCAATGATGGCAAAATATATGCTCAAAACACTCAAAAAGCGGAAATATCACCGTTCTTCTACCATGTCAAGGGAGGAAGTTATAATGATTATCATCCTTTTTCATGATTCGGGTTATCATTGTCTCAAACACTTTTATCTTGAACGGGGCTGCAAGCATATGAGTCATCTTTTTCCACAAGTTGTCTATTACAACCGTTTCGTAGAGATAAAACATGAGGTAGCAATCCCTCTTGCCTTGTTCATCGAGAAGGTACTTTGGGGCAAATGTACCGGCATCATCTTTGTAGACAGTACTCCTTTGCATGTTTGTAAAAATCAAAGAATACATATCCATTAGGTGTTCAAGTGAATAGCCCAAGAGGGACTCCAATCTCCAGTTTAGGTTTATGTCGCATGAAATACCCTTGCAATGCTACAGGCAGTCCACCGTCCCGAGGAGCCCAAACCACCTCATACCTAACACATAATGTAAATGCCTATAAATCGAAAAGATACAAAATGGCATAGGAAAAGTGACGAAAACAGGAAACAGCAGAGCCATGCCAATGAAGGATAATATATTTTTTTGTTCGTCTCAAGCAATTTGTGCATAGTATCATAATGGTTTTAAAGAGATTTGTATTTTCTTTGTGGCACGGACAAGAATCTCGTTTTGACCATTCATGCTCTAATCTCATGGGATATATATCACATCGAATGTAGATTATCAGTTTTGACTTTCTTAATTACAAATAATGGACGCACATGAAACAGATAAAGTCATGTAAGACACACTTTCCAATATCAGTCTTCGTTCTGGGTATACTGATACTCACGTCATGTACAACCGGTTATAAAAATGACGGCAAGGAAGTGACATGGCACACATGGAACGAGGGGAGCGGGCATCATTCAATGAAGGTGAATGCCGACCCCGAGACATTTGAAATTCTGAATGATGATTATGGCAAAGATAAGACGCATGCTTTCTATCGGGGAGACATAATAACAGGAGCGGACGGACATACATTTCGAGTGCTTGAAAAAGGTTTTGCTGCTGACAAATCTAACGTATATGATAAAGGTGAATTAATGAAGGGAGTGGAGCCTGCCTCTTTCAAGATTCATTCCTATGAATTGACGGAAGATAAGAATGATTTTTATTATAATGGTAAGGCTCTAAATGTAAGAGATAAATCTTCATTTGAGATTCTGAAAGACAACTCAGGTGAAAATACAAATTGGGGGAAAGACAAGTATAATGGATATTACCTGAACGGCACGGTAATTCCTAACATCGATTACGCCACATTTCATCCCATAGACGCGCAGCGACTGATTCAATCAGGATATTATGCCGCTGATAAATATAAAGTATTTTTCAAGGGGAAGGAGATTCCAGGTGCAGATCCGGCAACATTCAGGGAGGTAGATTTCTCTATAGGACAAGATAAGTATAGAGTCTGCCAAAAAGGAATACCGACCCAGATAAAAGATTACAATAAACTTACTCAATTCGGAAGTTTGATGTATTCTGACGGGACGCATGTTTACGATTTGGATTTTAATATTCTTCAAGGCACTGATGTCGCAACCTTCGAGCATATTTCCGACAACTGGTATAAAGATGCGTCGCATGTATGGTGGATTAATAAATTAGTTAGAGGCGCAAATCCAAAAACATTTAGTCCTGTCAAAGTCACATCCTTCGCGGGAGGAACGTCTCTGGACTTTAATTATGGAAAAGATGACAAACACGTGTTTTATCAGGATTCCATAATCCCGGGTGCCGATGCAGACAGCTTTGAAAAGATTGATTTCCCGGATGGTGACAGCTGGACTGTCTTCGACCGCAATCATGTGTATCAAGGCAAAGATTCCCCCATACTCCGAGAATACCTTAAAAAGAAATACGGCAAATGATGGGTCAGATTGGTAAATTCATAGGTTCGGCGGCGGTCATGTTCTTATTCATGCTCTGTCTGATATTCAGCTTCGACTCGCCCGACACGTTGACCAACATTCTGCTGGTCAGCGCGAATGTGCTGTTTTGTGGCGGTATTCTTTGGCTCATTAACAGGAAAGGAGGCAAACGATGAAACTGACTGATAAACGATTCTGGATATTTGAGGCATTATCTCTTGTATGTGGAGAGTTAACCTTCTGCCTCGCCGCGGGAATTTGGTTTGCGTTGTCTAAAGTCAACTGGTTTTCATCATGGACAATTCAGATTCCCTTTTTGCTTTGCTGGGCATTAGGGGCTCTCCTTTCATGGCTCACAGCCCCAAATGCAAAGCATATTACATTCAGAACATACATATGGACCAATTGCGTGTACCTGGCTTTGACAATTTACAACGTCAGTAATGGAGATCCATCGATAAACGGTTGGTATGTATTGTTCTGCTTCGGATTTGCCATCGTTTCTTTACCCGCATTTGCCTTGATGACAATTGTTAACAATAAGATAGCCAAATGATTAACAGAACAAAGGCATTTGGATTCATTTTACTGGTAGCATTGCCTCTTTTGGTCGTGAATCTTATGGGAAGAAACTTAGGAACAGGTAAAGAGGATATGATAAAGGAAGTAGCAAATGAAGTAATCGGGATGGTCGATGATTTCAAAGACAAGAACGGACGACTACCTATCGGATTTCATGAGATAGGAGCTCCTTTCGAGGGAATTAACAAGACCTATGAGTACAAGGATTATATTTTCTATTACGAACAGAGAAAAGACGGTTTTTATTGGCTGACCATCACATTTGGTCCGGATGAGAATTACTGTTACAATTCTAAAGATAAGTCTTGGATATGGGATTGTGATTCTGAGCAATTAGAAATGTACAAGAAACATTCCAATTAAAGGCTTTTGTTGAGTATCATAAATCATCTTTTCTACTCAAGATTAGAATCATTAAAAGCCACATATCACCAAATATGGATTTTTATGTCTACGGTCGCGTTTTCATAAATAATGCAGCCATTGGTATAGAAGTTTCAATATGCAAACTCATTTATGAACTCTCCATTATTCATATAGTAACTGAATGTTTATTATCTTTTACCATTTGCCACAGTTTTGAATTTTAGCGTACAGCAATATTTACATCACATCTTATTTTATTTGGCATAAAATTACAATTTTAATTTATATAACATTTATAACGATATGAGCTTGTAAAGAGAGATAAAATCAGTCCATTCAAAGATGCCGATGATGGATATGGTAAAATATTTTATTGCAGTCTACACACGGGAAATGAACATGGTGATTTACCATGGATGTTTCGTTTGCTCGACTTTGTGATTCGTGGATGTGTGCCATCGTTGTTTATTTTCCGTAAGAAACAGACGATATATCCCCAAAACAACATATGGGATTAGCATTAAAAGTGTAACCATAACCTTGTTCACAGTGTAGAAAAAATGCTTCAGACGTTTCATAACTAAAATAGAGAATAAATGAATGGTGCAACTGCTGAATCTGCAAAAAAGACAAAGAGTGCTACAAGAAACAAGAGGAATACTATCGGTGCTAACCACCACTTCCTCTGACTTATTACATATTGGATTATTTCTTTGAGTATCATTTGTATACGATATAATTATTGATTACGAGCATGTTGAGTCCTGATTTCTTAAATGCGTTGATAGCATCAGTTGGCGAACATACTATAGGTTCGCCCATTACATTAAAACTTGTATTAAGAAGTACAGGTATACTTGTCTTTCTCCTAAAGGCATCAAGTAATGCATGAATGCGAGGATTCTCATTATTACTGACGGATTGTATACGTGCAGAACCATCAATATGCGTCACGGCAGGTATCTCTTGTGAGCGAACTTTTGCTGTGAACATCATGTATGGTGAATGTTCACACTCAAAATATTCATGCAGAAATTCCTCCATTATGATAGGGGCAAAAGGTCTAAATGATTCCCTAAACTTCACTTTTGCATTTATGATGTCCTTCATTTCTTTTCGTCGTGGATCAGCAAGAATACTTCTATTGCCTAATGCACGCGGTCCGAATTCCATTTGCTCTTGGTACCATCCTAAAATTTCGCCATTAGCGATAGCTGTTGACGCACACTCGTATAGAGCCGCATCCTCTTTGTTCACAAAAGTAAGACCGCATTCTATTAGAGCGTCCTCTATAACTTTTTCAGAATATGCTGGACCAAGATAAGGAGAAATCTTATATGAGTCATATTTATTTCCAAACATTTCTGCATTAAGATATAATGCGGCACCTATTGCACAACCATCATCCCCAGGTGCAAAAGGAACATATACTTCCTTGAATATTCCACTTTGCCGTATATATCCCATGGCCGCACAGTTAAGTGCACATCCTCCTGCAACACATAGCCTGTCACTTCCTGTTAATTCCTTTGCATGACGTGCAAGACGCAACAGAATCACCTCAATCAAATTTTGTATAGCAGCAGCAAGTGCTTTATGTTCATCAGTAATAGGATCCTCAGGTTTGCGCCGTGGAAAGCCAAATAGTTTTTCCCACTTCCGGTCGTCCACCATACGCAATCCATACATAAACGTGAAGTATTTTTCGTTCAGTAATATACTTCCGTCTTCTGCCACATTCACGAGAATTGATAGAGATGTACGTATAGCACTTGATGGGATTCCATATGGAGCCAAGCCCATCACCTTATACTCATCCGAATTAACCTTAAATCCAAGATAATAAGTAACGGATGAATATAACAAGCCAATAGAATGAGGAAAATATTGTTGTTTTATCAATTTGATATGGTCACCATGACCGTACATGATACTATTTGTAGCTCGTTCACCAACAGCATCAACCACAAGTATGGCAGCATCGTTAAATCCTGAAGTATGGTAAGCCATAGACGCATGTGATATATGGTGCTCCACAAAACGAATATCCCAATTTTGTTTTCCCATGGAAAGTTTACGAAGTTCCTTTGTAATGGTTCGTTGCATATCAATACGTTCTTTAATCCAAATGGGAATCGCTTTGTTGAATGTACTGAGACCGAAAGGAAAATATTGTATGTGAGTCCTAAGTATTCGTTCAAACTTCACAAAAGGTTTTTCGTAAAACACTACGTAATCGATGTTTTTATAGTCAAGCCCTGCCTTAGTCATACAAAACGCAATAGCATGAGCAGGAAATGAATTATCATGCTTTTTACGCGAAAAACGTTCCTCTGCAGCAGCTGCAACTATTTTGCCTTCTATTAACAGTGCAGCCGCAGCATCATGATAGAAACAGGATATACCTAATATTACCATTAGAAATTCAAGTAAAAGAAGTTGAATGAATAGCTTATTGGGAAAAATACAAGCATGGTTATTAAAAGTGCAAAGAATGTCACCTCACAAATAATCGCCCGGTGAGAACTTCTCATTTCAAATACCATATGTTTTAACCATTGACTTTCTATTACGTATAAAGATACCAAAGCGCAAATCACAGACAATAGCAAAGAAGACTTTAATCGTTCCTCTGTTGTCAAATTATAAAAGTAAATGTCAATATCTGTCATATTATTGAAACGGAAAAATTGCCAAAGAAAGATACATGAAAGCAATACAAATACCCTATACATCCATCTTCCTTTAAAAGGAATAAAGACGTACCGTTCAAGACATATTAAGCCAGCATGAGCCAATCCCCAGAAAACAAACGGTATTGTCAGACCATGCCACAATGCACTCACCACAAAGGTTACAAGAATGTTTAATATAGCCCTGTTTTTTGAGCACCTGTTACCACCAAGTGGAATATATATGTATGTACGAAGCCAAGTAGAAAGCGTAATGTTCCAGCGTTGCCAAAAATCTTTAAAACTTTGTGCTGAATATGGGTTATCAAAGTTGTACGGAAGCACTATCCCGAATACTAACGCCACTCCAACAGCCAAAAGCGAGTAGGCATAGAAATCAAAGTAGAAGCGAATTCCCCATATAAACGATTGCAACAAAAGATTTATTCCTCGGTGTTCTGCTTCAACAGAAAGCAGTACATCCGCAATAATAAATTTCACAAACAATGCATAAATTACCAATTTGAAACCACGATATACGAGTGTGGATGAACAACGGCTTTTAGAAAGTTGCGGTATGAAATCAATAACTCGCACTATCGGTCCTGCCAGCATTTTGGGAAAGAAGAAAAGGAATACAAATGTATCTAATATACTGTAAGACTCCCGTTTCTTATATTGGTCAACCAAAAATGAAATACCCGTAAATGCAAATACGGAATAGCCATAAAGAGTTGTGTTTGATGATATTACTTTAAAATATACAAAACCAAGAACGAGTAAAGCTATGGATGCTATTGCCAACAAAGAACTCTTCGTCCTATCTGCCACAACTATAAGTATGGACAATATTAATAATGCCCAGATACCGTCATGTACAATCATCCAATAGCACACAATACTTGTCAAGAGGAAAAACCAACGTTTAAATGTCATAGACTTATTCTCCTATAATATATACCATCATTGAAACCGAATGTTCCCGCAAACCACAAGTCGTTGTCTGTCACACCAAAAGTAGGATCCCACTCGTTTCCAAGCGTATGTGTCAGTTGACACACCTTCTTTGTAGCAAATGTATATGAAAACAAATCCCAATTGCCGTCCTTATTTCCTGCGAAGACGAGATGTTTTCCTGAAGGCGAAATAGCTATATCCCAAATATCATAAGGAAGTGAAAGTAAAACTGCTGATTTTCCTAACAAAACAGACCGAGATGTTATTTTAATTGGCTGAGATACGATACGAAAATGTCCGGCTTTTTGAATGTAAAGCAATTGACTGTCATTATTATTGAATATAGGTCGCCAGCATTCTGATTCCGATGGTATATGGCTGATGAATTTACTTTGATTAATATCAAAGAACCAAATATTTGCGGCTGTTTTCTTTTCCTTTGTCCATATAGGCAACGCAAGAATGTTGCCGTTATGGCTGAAGGCAGGAATAGCTGCGAATTGTCCTTTTACATTTATTCTTTTTGTTGTCCCGAGTATATTGTCTTGAAGGAGTACATCGGTTTCGCCATATTCTTGATTACCTGACGTATAAGCCAAATAGCGACGATCTGGAGAAAGCGTAGGGTGTACCAATTCTTCAAAACTTTTAACCCATATATCATATGTATCATTTAGTAATGAACGGTAAACGATAAGATGTTCGTTAGCTGTTTGTCCTTGAAGCAACAAAGAACTGTCCTCCACACAGAAAGAAGGATAACGTTCATGGTTATTGTTTCTACTGACAAACGATGTACCGTCAGCATAACCCGTCAACCGCTTTGTCAAGGCATCTGCAATTATCTTATGTCCTATTGTATTTAAATGCTCATCTTGGTAAAAGAATGGAAAAATCTTGGATTCTTTGAAATCTACGGTTAAATCGTATGCTGTTAAGCCTAAATTTGAAGCAGTTGTCTTAAATAGACGGCTTGGTGCAGACATATCAAGTTGTTCTCCTTGAATATTATATCGATTCATCACCTCCTTAAGCATAGAAGGCGATACTTGCTCTTTGGATGGGATTAAGAAGAGAATCAATTTCGCACCGATTCGCTCTGTTTCCTCTTTCCATTCTTTGATGCATTTACGGAACGCTTCTCTGTCAGCACACTTTTGTTCAGATTGCTCCTTATAAAGGATGTTGTAATCCCTATTATCTTGCTCTGTGGGGAAGAACGGTTCCGTCCATCGTCCCAATGGCAATGAATCTGTGGAGAAGATATTGTAAGCAAAATATCGATACAGGTCACTTTTTTCCATAAGCCAGTCTTGATAACTGGCAGAACGTTCTTTTATATTGAAGAAATCGTTGAATACACCAATCTGAAGGAATACAACCTTAGGGTTTAACTCCTTGCCTTTGTTTTTTAAATAATTGAGTTCGTCATAAAGCCCCGCACCACTGATTCCCGCGTTTACAATAACTTTATTTGGAAAGGATTCATACAGAAGAGTTGTATACAAATCCCTATAGTACACTTGAGCCCCTTGTGTAAAAGAGTCGCCAATAAAGAGCCAATCGCAAGCTTTTACGGTATCGTTGGCATTGGAGAAATCGTCCATACGATATCCCTGGCAGTTTGTTTTATAACTGCTTGCATATTCGTTGGTGCGGAACATACAATCAAGAAATGGCTTGTTAAAGTAATATTTTCCATGAAGTTCATAGAGGTTTGGGATGTTTTTCGCTGAAAAGAACTCACGGAACAATAATTCACAATGTAGACATATGCTCAATATAGCAAATAGATTGAATGCCCACACTTTTATGCGTAGACTATTGCTTTGTGATACAAAAAAAGCTATGACCAATGCACACACCGATAAAACTACTGTCAATCCAATGCTATGTGAAAGCAATAGTAATACCAGTGGATTTAGTAGTAGAAGTGTTCCAAGCAATATGTTCAATCGTTTTTCTGTCATGCGTTCTTTATTTCTTCTAAGATGCCCTTATATTTATTTGATATAACAACTTCATCAGCATGATTGTCTTCAGCTAATGATATGGCATGCCGAATGTCTGAATTATCTGATACAAACCGACATAACCTGTTTGCTTGAGCTACGGATATAGAAATCATTCCATTTTCCATCTCTTGGTCTTCACAAGAAACAGAATTCCTTTCTTTATCCTTTTCAGAACAGACAGCCATCACTTCTTGATCAAAATGAGATGCATCCCAAGTGGAGATTTCCGATGCACCGCCTTTTGTTTTGAAATTAATCACGTGTGGATATCCAAGTATGTCTGTGAAAAGGGCTAATAATTTAGGATTTATATGAGAGAATACGTCACGATTGAATTCAACGAATAGCAATGGAGTCTGTTTCGTTATGTCGAATAACGATAAACGTATATACTCAATATTAGGAGAAACGTTGAATACGTGAGCTGAAACCATATAGGCAAGGCTGAGTGCTGAACTTGACTTGTCTTGAATAGTCTCTCTTACGAGCTTGTTTTTGATGGAAATCTTTCCAGAAGTAAGAACCACTGCCTTTGAGTTCGGAGCGTTTATACCATCTTCAACAATGACTTCTATACTAATCTGTTGTTTGTTTTGTAAATATTCGTATGACAAAACAAGATTATAAGGAACCGATATATTACAGCAAAGTTCATTCATATCTTTTTCTACAATGTCATAATTGCCTGCCAATAACTCTTTCTCCTTTTTGTAAGCAACTTGGAAATCTGCAAAGAACTTGCTGTTTTCTCGTTTTTCACGCGCATCCTCAATTCTGTCAAACAGTTTCTGTGCCTCATACCATGCCTGTTGACGTGTTTCGGTTAGAGTACCAAGATGTTGGCAAAGGTATTCCTTCATATTTATTATATTATCAACATGATTGAGGGACATCACCTCTTTACGTAAATCTTCTTCAACATCAGACTTTGTAGGCATAGGAAAGGCGAAAGTCTTACGATGATACTTTTTGGGACACATACTTTTTAATTTTCTCTCAAAAGACTCCCTTGATTCTACTTTTGGCATGTCTCTATGCATGGAAGTATATAGGCGGTTTTCTGCTTCATAAGAATGAAGCATTGCCATTGTTACTTTGTTGTAAGCTGCTTTATATTCAGCTGTCCGACGGACAGCTCCTTCCGTATTAGATTCATCAACATGGAGAAGATAATCTCCATACGGCGTTAAGTCCAAAGAACAAGACCCTGATTTGGGATAGCTCAGACTGAAACGTATGGTAGCAGTCTGTATGGGTTGTGGCAATGTTGCCTTAATATGTATATTTTTCATCATGACACTTTGTTTTTGAGAATATCTGATTTATTTACCTTTTTGCTATTATATGATTTGTAGTAGATTCATCATAAACCAACAATCAAATCCTTGGAATACTTGGCGAGGAGCTTTTACGCGATCTATATGGATTTCTATACCATCGCTGTATGGCGTACACCCGGTTAGTTTCTTATAAGGAATCTTTATTGTGCGGGTTGATGAATGGAATATGATGTTTTTATTGGTTAGAATCAGCGATCCTCTGCCTACGTTTACCATTTCAGAATGTTCAACAGGATGACCTTTTGAACCTCCGGTATGGTAATAAACTCCTTTCATTATACGATAGCTCATTCCACGACGACGATTAACCCATTCACGGACTATTTTTTCCTGATACAGGGTCACATTGTCATATGTCCAAATCGCACACTCACCTTGGGCTAGCATAATGTGGTAGTTAAGTGTACGTGACATCGGCATCTGGCCATTTTGCAATTGACGTAAAATCGCAGACTGCTCTATTTTCTCGATACTCGAACCTCTATATGCTTCCGGAAGTTCTCTTGTAGGCAGACTGAGAGAATTTGAGAATATGTCAAGCATAGTTTGCTCCTGTTGTGAGATAAGTCCATCGCTCAAGAATTTGTCAGCAGCCTTGTCGAGAATGACCAAACCTGCACGCTCCTTCTGTTCGCCACTCATGGGCAGGAGTCTGGTTAGCATTTGTATGCGTTGCTCAATCTTAGACATTGCTTGATTCTCTGCAAAAAAAGCAAGAAGTATTCCCTCGTAAAGGCGACTACTCAATCTGTCCAAATCACCTTTTTGATTGAGCGTTGTTCGAGGAATTCCTGCATTATTGAGGAATAAATCTACCGTCTGCAAATGCTGTTTGCCAATTGGTGGTTTTATACTGTCTGTATAGTTCTTCAATGCTTCAAGACAGGCATATTCCCAATCTTTCATCGAGAAGAAATTGCATTGTTCTGCTTGCTTCTTTTTTGTTAGTACGGTCGAGAATTTATCCGTTCCTTGAAAAAAAGACCTAAGATTGGCTGACACTTCAGCCATCCCCTTCCGGTGCTTCTCCTCGCACTCTTGGTGAACTTTTGAGAAAATACCTGCGCTTAGTCCACAATATTTACATTTCATGATTATATTTTGTTACAGCTCTTTCTAATTTATTTAACACACAACTCGATACCAGATTTGTTTTCCTTGCATCATATCCAAGAGATAAGACGAACCAAACTTCAGATATTGGCATAAGCCAATTACTGCCTTGTTAAATATAATAAGTAAGGATATGAACGTATAATATACGCACATGGTTATTAATACTATTAAAATAGGTCCAAATAATGCTTTTTCCATTTATATGTATTATTTATTATTAGTAATAGGATTAAGCCCTTCATACTCAGCGATTGATGTACTAAACAATCCACAACACTGTTCCTTTAGTACGCAGCCTTGGCATAAGGCTGGATAATAGTTTTTCCAATCCGAAATACTCCTACGGGCAAAGGAATGAAGATTCGAAGGAAGAAGACATAGTGGAATATTATAGATGGCAACTTCGTGGTGCCAACCATCGAGATACAGGACAGCTTCACCAAGCTTAGTAATGTAGTCCTTAGGCTCAATCCATATCTTATTGCCGCGTCTGGCAGCACAACCTGTGCGCTCCATTCCCATGAATGCCGTCCATGCCACAAATGAGAGATTTTTGTGAATAAACTCTGCCATCGCCGGGAAACGTTGATAATTCATGCGATTCATAACCACACGAAGTTCAATACATGCTCCACTGACTGCCAAATTGTATAGCCCAAGCATCGTTTCTGTATATGCACCACGTGCTCCCGAAATACGGTCATGGTCGCCTTCATAGTCTGAATGTATAGGCACGCCAACAACCAATCGTCCTTCACTTGCTTCAACCACACGTCGCGCATAGTCCATGTCAGAGAAATGACGGCCATTGGATAGAATATGTATGTCTGTGTCAGGAAGTTCTTGACGAATCCTTTGCAAAAGAGCAACGAGACGTTCACCTAAAAGAGTCGGTTCTCCTCCCGTGATACCTATAATAGGCAAGCTCTTCGGAGCTGTATTTATGCGCTTTATGTTTTCTTGAAAAAGCGCATCTATATCGTCGGCTGTCTGAGGTGGTTGACAGCACATAATACAACGGTTGTTGCACTGTTCGGTTACAAAAAGTGTATTATCATTAGATGATATGTCAAACGTACGCTGCTTCATACTATCCATTTTTGAAATATAGGGAGAACCTCTTCTCTACGTTCTATAAGGAGCGAAAGAAGATATTCTATTATGGCTTTGTTTTTCCGGCAAAGAAGTGATGAGGGACGATGTCCGTAAATGTCTTTTTGTGTGGAATAGTTACGCACGGGGTCTGCCCCACAATAGGCGCGGACACCACAGTCAGAACACCCTGCAAGCAACTCGTTAGACCAAACCTTTGACCATCCTCTCACTTTTTTGCTATTCAAAAGTTTTCCGTAGGGTTCCATCACAGAACCTATTCGGAAAGAATAATCTCCTTCTTCAGCCAGCATTCGCGACTCATCTGACGCGTAAAGATAGCCGTCATAGTTGTACACCAATACAGAATTGATGATGCCTGCCGGTGATTGCAAGTCAACAAAGCCGGTACACCATGGAGTAAGGATTTTACGCAGGATAATGGCTGCAAATTCCTCCACCATAGGCGTGCCCTGTTTATTAATGGCAAGAATATGTTCAAATGCCCGCTTGTAGAAGTCAATGAATCGCTCTGTGTAAAGCTGCCAGTTGGAATTCTCAGAAGCCAAACCATATGGATTTAGAGCTCGCAAGAAAATACTATGGAAGCCAAGACTAACATATTCGTCTACAATTTCTTCGGGATAATCAAGTGCCAACTCAGAAGTGGTCATTAGCGCAGCCACATGGTCTTCACCAAGTAACTTACGTGCCTTTTCTATGCCCGCAATAACTTTTTCATAGCTGTCTGCCTTTCCCCGGTTCTTATTATGCAACCAAGACGGACCATCAAGTGATGTTGAGATAAGTACACCATATTGTTTACATATATCTAACACATCATCAGTAAGCCTGATGCTGTTTGTGCAAAGCACATAGCGCATATAACGCCGCTCTGTTTCATTTCGTCGTTCTGCCTCCTCAATGCCATAGCGTAGCAAACCTGCCTCAAGCGAGGGTTCGCCTCCTTGAAACTCCATTGTAAGCCATTTGCTACGAGAATGAAACATTAAATCAATAGAATGACGCATTGTCTCGCGTGACATAGACTTATGCGCACAATGTTCGTCCTGGCTTGACGCCTGACAGTATACACAGTTTTGGTTACAGCGCAGTGTAAGAACAAAAATGTGTAATGCCGTTCCATCATCCATGAAGCGCTTCTTTTCCGCTAATCGCTCTGCATAGATGTCAAGAAGTGACGGAATTGTACGTTCGGAGATGAAGAGATTGGCAACAAGCGACTTGTACAATTCACTTTTGATGTCAATCGAACGTTCGACAATCGCTTGGACTGTACCTTCTGGCGCAGCCAACATATCTCCCACTTCATTGACTAACACTTCCGATGCAGAAAGGTTACTTTCCCACGCAGTACTTTTGTTATGACTTGTAAATCA